>TARA_B110000259_G_scaffold33756_1_pt1 | contig 16134 bp, 17 predicted proteins | sample TARA_B110000259 | Tara Oceans TARA_B110000259 (sample SAMEA4397649) | marine metagenome | biome: Polar Biome; feature: [SRF] surface water layer (ENVO:00010504); material: water (ENVO:00002006), including particulate matter (ENVO:01000060) such as... | depth 5 m | reverse complement strand
GGCTCCCTGTTTTATATGTCGAACGAAAGCGGGTGGGAGCCCGAGCCAGAAGACGTCCACATGGGCAGGATTCATGGTGAGATTGAACGCATAAACGCAGAATACGGATTTACAGTGGTGGGAGGAAAAGCCAAGATCATCAGAGAAAGAAAAAAGACACACGCCGCCGAAATGCATATGACCCGATATGACCTTATGGACAAAGCCTCATTTGAATCATATTTAGAAAATGACCGGGTGGTTATAGACGAAGAGACCGGGAAAAAAATATCGGTTGCCAAGATATGGTTAGCTAGTGAGGCCCGGAGGACCTACCCAAATGGAATAGGTTTATTCCCGGAAGGAGCCCCGGCCGGATATTACAACACTTGGGAAGGCTTCATGGTTAAGCCGGAGCCCGGGAATTGCGACATATTTATAGACCACATTAAGAAGATTGTCTGCAACAACAATGAAGATGAGAGCAAGTGGGTGCTGGATTGGATAGCCGATATGTTTCAAAACCCCCAAGACCCCAAAGGAACAGCCATTGTTATGAGGGGAGGAGAGGGAACAGGAAAGGGGACTCTAGCCAACACACTGGGGGAACTTTTCGGCAGCCACTATATCCACCTCATTGATGACGCCCATTTAACCAGCAATTTCAACGCTTTTATGATGGATTCAGTTTTGGTATTTGCGGACGAGATTACTTGGGGCGGCAATAAGAAAACTTCTGGTAAATTAAAGGGCCTAGTAACGGAAAGATTCCTAGTCTGCGAGAGAAAGGGAGTGGACGCCCAAAGCTTCCGAAATATGATTCACATGATCATAGCGTCTAACTCAAAGTGGGTGATTCCCGCTGGAACAGACTCAAGACGTTGGTATGTGACGGACGTTAGCTCAGACAAGAAGGGCAACATACAGTATTTTAAAAAGATCAAAGACTTCATGGATTCGGGGGGCCATGCCAAGATTTTAGATTTCTTCTTGAAGAGAAAAATAACTAGTGACCTTAGGATTGCCCCTCACACTGAAGCTCTGCAGGAACAGAGAGATATGTCAATGTCGTCTGAGACAACAGCAAACTGGCTGTCTATGCTATGCATAAACGAGTCTATGAAAGCGGTTTGCCTTGATGATAGTGAGGGGTGGCCTCAAAGAGTTCAAAAGAAAGACATCTACGAAGATTATAGTGAATGGTGTTCCAAAAGAAATCGACACTCTGACCACATGATGATTTTCTTCAAAGAATTAAAGAAATTGGGCTTTAGGCCCACCAAAAAGAGACTTCCCGGGGGAGGACGAGTCCCGGCAGTTGAAGTACCATTGCTCGGAAATTTGATCGAGTCTATGCAGCAATTACATAATATGAACCTTAAGGATGACGACGATGATGAATAAAAAAGTAGACGTGATTGTGGACCTACAATTTGGCTCCACTGGTAAAGGCCTTATTGCCGGATATATGGCTAAGAGAGGCGGATATGACACAGTTATAAACGCAAATATGCCTAATGCTGGGCACACATTCATAGACAGGGAAGGCAGAGTTTGGATACACAAAGTACTACCCAATGGCTTTGTGGCTGATTCCGTCAAGGTGGTGGGGCTTGGGCCCGGCTCAGTGTTTAGCCTTGATCGACTGGACGTAGAAATGAGTGCTTCGGCTGACATCATGGCAGGGAAGCGTCTAATAATACACGAAGCGGCCGTAGTACTATCTGAAAAACACGCGGAGACTGAAAGAGCTATGCTTAGTGGGATTGCTTCTACAATGCAAGGAAGCGCAGCCGCGATGGTCCAAAAGATAATGCGCCAAAAAGAAGACAGTCCTCTAGCTAAGAATGCTTTATTGGGGACTGAATACGGCAAGTGTGTTGTGTCTCACGCCGAGTGGCTCCACCTCATGTATAAAGCCGAAAAGATATTGTTAGAGGGTGCACAGGGATACAGTCTTGGCATAAACTCAGGATTTTGGCCCTACTGCACAAGCCGGGATTGCACGCCTACTCGTTTCCTGTCGGACTGCGCCATTCCATTCAGCTGGGCTAATAGGGTCATTGGCACTGCTAGGGTGCACCCCATACGAGTTGGCAACACTGCAGACGGTCATAGCGGCGACTGCTACGAAGACCAAGAAGAGACTTCGTGGCTAGAGCTGGGCGAAGTCCCGGAGACCACCACTGTGACAGGGAGGGAACGCCGGGTGTTCACCTTCAGCAACACGCAAATGAGAGAGGCCATTATTGCTTGTCAGCCTACCGACATATTTCTTAATTTCTGTAATTACGACCCAGACCAAGCTGAAGAATTAGTATTGGAGATAAACAAGGAATTGGTAACATTTGGGCCATTGGGGTCACAAGTGACTTACACTGGGTGGGGTGCTACTGAGGGAGATATTACTAATGAAACTTAATGATATGATGAGAGCCCAGCACGTTAAAAGGTTCCACATCGTAAACACCACTAAATCACAAAGTGTGGCCGAACATTCGTTCAATGTTGCCCTTCTTGCTAGGGAAATTGCCATAAAAATGGGGTTTGATAGTGAAAACATTGATAAGGTCACTTTGGCCGCCATGTTCCACGATATGGATGAAGTAATCACCGGGGACATACCCACGCCCACTAAGCTGAGATTCAAGGAAAAGGGGGTGGACCTCAATAATAATGGGATTAAAGTTCCCTACCAGTCTGCTTCCGTCTCTGTTAATAGGATAGTCAAAATAGCAGACTATATAGAGGCTGCTTGGTTCCTAGAGGAAAACGGGTCCGGGAGACACGCCGAAAGTGTCCTAGCTGATATAGACGCTAAAATGGAGGAATTCATACAATCTACTTTCAGCTTGAAAGAGGCCACTTCCGCATATCAAGTATTGAAGGAACTAAACCAAGCGGAATTTACCATATGAATGAAGCCCAATTCAGAAAGCGGGTGGTGTCATGCATAAACAAAGGGGGAGGCCACGCCTCGTCTGTGGAGTCCCACGCCACTAGCCCCGGAATTCCAGACGTAGATTTTTGTATAGATGGAGTTGAGGGGCACGTGGAGTTAAAAGTAATAACGAGCAGTGGACTCAGGCCCACTCAGGCGTTGTGGTTTCGCCGAAGAGTAAAAGCGGGTGGTAGCCCTTGGATAATGGTTTATAGCCCCCTTAAAATCTACCTTATATCAGGCAAACACCACAATTCAGTAATAACAATGAACAAAGAGGAAATATTAAAATGGGAACATATCGCCACAAAAATTTGGACGGGGATGCCGTCACCCCAAGAACTCGCCATTGGCTTGAAGACAAACCAGCACTGAACTACATGTACGAATTCCCGAACGGGATAGAGGGAATTTGCAGAACCCTTATGATGGGTGAGGGAAAATACACCCGGGGGGAATGGAAAGATGACCTTAAAGATAGATATAAAAAGTTTGGGATAATTGATTCATTGAACCGCCACCTTATGTCAAGCATGAATGGGGAGAAGGTGGACCCGGAATCTGGTTTAGACCACCTGTATCATGTGGCTGTAAACGCTTTAATGTTAGCAGAAAAATACGCCGAGCAGCCCACCAAAAAGGATAAAATACAATACCCCTTCCCGGTGGACTCTGACGTTGATGACTAGGCTATCTATCTTAGCTTAATCCCAGATAGCTTACCACTCATTAGTTTGGTAAGCAATCCGCGCATACCGAACTTGACAATGTATACTCCCAATACTAAATACTGATACCAATCTGGCATTGAAGCAAACGATTCAAACGCTGCGGAAACCTCTGCTTGGTAGCCCAGAAATGACGCTGCAATTGGGACCAGTAACAAGGCAATCATTATCTCGTCAAGAAAAGACTTGTCCATTTGCTGCATGGCAACAAGATCTAAGTTAAAGTCCTGCGTCTGCCCACTGTCCGCTAGTTTGTGGGCAGCCTTTGCTCCAGCCACTTTAACATCTGCATCTGCTTTAATGCTCACGATAGCTGCTGCTGATTTAGCTTTGGCGACTTGGTTCTTGCCCTCAAGGTAAGTCCCGCCCAAACTGGCGATTGGGTTTAGGAAACTAAGCCAACTCACCTTATCTCTCCAATTCAAAATGCGGAAAATCCTGCCATGACTTCCATAAGCCGCCCCACTTAAGTTGATGCCCCAAAACTGCGCTTGCCTGTAACATGGCTGCTGCAATTATTGCAAGGTGCTCTTTTTCCCAAGAGGCGTGGCCGTCAACGTAAGCATACAAGTCCAAAGCGAGTCCTGTCTGATGGTATGATTTATTATCTCTACCGTCACATTTTGATTTTCCTGCTGTCCACAACTTGGCTTGATCTTCGGTTGAGCGCAAGCCACCAGTGCTAGGAATACCGAAATCAATATTAGTAAGTTGAATCGCAAGGTCTGAAATCTCTATTAGTCGTGGGTCCACCCCACTGCGGTTGTTTAACGAGTTCTGTCCTAGTTTAAACATTTTTAACCTCTCATTATAAACGCTACCCCTCCCACAAGGGTAGCTATTAAAAGTCTTATGAACCACTCATTGGCTCCGCTAGATTTTATCACAGTGGCCACTTTAACGGCATGGTCGTCGATGGTTTGACTGTGTTTGTTCAAACGGTTGTCTTGGGTGGTATTATGTGCAGCCATGTTTTCAATTTTAATATCAATTTCAGCTAGCTTTACTAAAGCTTCGTTGAGCTTGTCTATTTTTGCTTCCAGCCTATCTAATCTTGCTTCCATGTTCATCATCTCATATACCACGCAACGCCAAAGGATGCTGCAATGATCACAAACACAATGCCGAACGCTTTAATGGCTGCTGATAGATTATCGTCTAGAGCCCTCCTTTTTGCAAGTCGTTGCCTTGCCTGTTTCTGCTCTGCTTCTCGCAAGTCCCTAGTGTATTCAGCCTTGAATGCTAAGAAGTCTACCCAGCCATGAAGTCGTTGCTTATTGAGCATGAACTTTAGGTTTTCTTCGTTGATGCGTAACTGCTCTTTTGCTTGGAACGCCTCAAGAACATTGCCAGTACCGTTAGACACTTGCTTTTGAATTGCTTTTTCTGCTCCAAAGTATCTACCTAGTGCAGCACCAGCCGCACCAATTTCTTTTCCGTTGGCCAATGTGGTTTTTATCACCGCAAAAGCGGCATTCGCTATGGCAAGTTCTGCTAGCATATCCATAACCTCCTTGTGTATTCTTGTTGAATTGCGTAAGGAGCAGTCGGGGGCTGTATCGGCAAAAATTCTTTGACTCTACACTCCACTTGAGGTTCCGCCACATAAACCTGCCCAGATGGTGCTTGGGCAGGTGGAACGTGTACGGGATACAGCTCTAGTGGTGAAGACCACATCTACTTTTTACATTTGGCATGATTTATCCTTAAGGCGCAGTAGGCCATGTGATAGTTGCAGGGAAGTCTGATTGTGCTGGTACTGCACGTAGATCAGAGCGGTAGGTCGTCATTTCACTTGTCATAACCACATCAGACAAGGCATAAAAGTCGGTAGCTGCTAGTAGCTTACCGCGTTGCACACGGGCGTTAGCTGCCAATATTGCCGTAGCTTCTGCAATGTCCTCTGACGTTAGATCAACTGCCTCATGCGCTAATATCCACTCACTGCCAACCAAGGTTGGTGTCGAATTTTTAACCAATTTCTGTGTGCTGGAAATTGTAGGCGTCACTTCCGTTACAAGATAGGCATTAAACGCTGCCATATCTTCTGCGCTAACCTGCTTTGGAAAACTTGTGTTGGGGTTTTGCTTTCGTAGCAGCCCGACTGAGTATGGATACTGCTCTACTGTGCTGCCTGTTGCTTTGATTAATAGCATTGTGTGTTTCCTCTTCTGCTATAGTTATAAATTAACGTCTGTACCTGCAACCACTGTCCCATCAATAGTGAAATTCCCCCCTGTACCAGAGTTAGTGCCTAATGATGAGGTGTCAAACTTCATGTAGACAAGGGGGCTAGGTATGTCCCCATCGTCAATTTGTTTAGTTAAATCTTTCGGGTGGTTCAGTTGGTCCATAAATTTATTTCGATTAGTTTGCTGCGAAAAATCTATGTAGCTTTGAACTAAATAGACAAAACCAATGTCACCATCCATTTCATTAGAATTACCCCCACCCATACCGCCAGCAATATAGGTGTTTCCGTGATTCATTTCTATGGATGCTGAGGTATCATATTGCGTCCATGAACCTGTATCAAAAGCACCATCAATATAGACAAACCTTTTTGATGTATTGCTTAAATCTATGCAGAATAAAAACGTATGCCATGTGTCGGCATAAAGTGTCGTTGCGCTAGTAAATTGCATTTCTTCTGGGCCGCTTGATGTGTCAGACCCTTGAACAACTAATTTCTGGTTTGCTATGCTGACCCACAAACCATTATCTGAATCCGTCCCTGTAAACCATACTTGTTGACCATTATTTGAGTCTACTTTTACGCTAGCTGCAAAAGAAATCGTTGTTGATGATGTGCTGCCGGTTAATGTTCCCCCCGCTGATAGATGTGAGTTACCATCTAATGACACACTTTTAGCGGCAAACTCACTCGGGCCTCTATCTCCTAGAGTAGGACCATTGCGAACATTGAAGTTTCCGAAAAGACCTTGGTTATAACCTTGATTAAAACCATCAAAAGACAGCCCTATTAGTGGTGGGATGCCTGTATCTGCAATTACCTTGCGCACTGAGTTTGGCTTATCTGAATCTGAATCCCAGAATGGGTTATACGTATCAAGGTCTATGGCTGTGTTGCTAATCCATACTTCTGATATGTTACCACCCCAATTACCAGCGCCACCCTTTGCGATTTGACATTTGTTGTTTGCAAGCTGCCCTGCACCCACACTATTATGTTTACCAAAAGACCCCGTTAGGGTTCCGTTAACCCAGAACTTTCCCTGTTCTGTAGCAGCATTTACGGAAAAAGCAATGTGAACATAAGTCCCGTATTTAGGCATGGTTGCGTTATGATACCCTCTTCTGGAGCTAGTTAATTGGTAATGCAAATAGGCATTACCATGACTAACCATTAAAGAAAAATTTCGTCCAGAAGTGGTGTCGTGTATAGCTATTATCTGTCCATTTTGCTGGTAATCGTCCTCGTCTACTTTGACTACAAATGAACCCGAGAGAATGTCATCACCCAAAAATTCAGGATAGTCCAAATCCAGATAATCATTAGTACCATTAAACGTAAAAGCACTACAATTGACTTGATTTGGCCCTCGTTCCGCTGTGGCCAGTATTCCACTAGCGGTGAAGTCACCCCCTGTGCCAGAGTTAGATCCCGCTGTAGTTCCATCGGTCATGGGTAGGTATACAATAGGTGCTGCTGGACTACCTTGTAATGCCCCATAAACTGCTGTGGTCGCATCAAAATTAGTGCCAACTAACATTTCGTATACTTTATTAGTATTATCACCAGCTACAAACAGCTTTGAACCATCATTATTAAAGATAGCACCCACCACAGTCGAATCTAGGTATTTTAAAGACCTTATGCTCTTTACACTTGCGGTAGTTGGGTCAAATGCTGTACTTAATGTATAAGTAACCATGGTGTCTGCCACAGGGTCAGGTAAATACATTTCAGTGCCATTAACATTAAGCTGTATACTTGCCATTTTGTACTGCAATACTTTAGTGTTAACGTGACTTGCCGTGGTGACATTGTAGTTAGTAGATAAATTCCACCTAGTTATCGTAAAGTCATTGCCAAGGTACATTTTTGAACCATCATTAGAAATGAAAATCTTGTTGGCAGTTATTACGCTGCTCACTGTTTTGTCCCCGAAATGGGATGCAGTGGACAGGTCATTTGCAGTAGATAGATTATATTGATGAACTTTACCTGAGTCGCTTCCAGCTTGATAAACCTTTGTCCCCCCATCCTTAAACTGTATGTCTTGCAGATAGTTAGTCCACGATTGTGTCATGCTTTTTCCGGGATCACTAATCGTGCTTAAATCAAACCCAGTCGACAGGTCTAATTGATGTATATCGTCTGTACTACCTTCTGATAATAGCATTCTTGTTCCATCATCGTTGAAGCAAATATCTACTAATGCAGCTCCCTTTCCGCTAGTGTCGTAACTGTCAGCAATAGCAGTATCAACACTACTTTGACCCTCGGCTGGTTTATGATCACTCGTTATAAAGAAACGTCTATTAGCTTCCACTGATAGGTCACGATAGGTGTAATCTAAGAATATATGAGCCTTGCGATCTGGTCCTCTTGGGCTAGCAGTTGTGGTATTTAGCTTCCTCGCACCTATCCAATGCACTGCTGCTGTAAAATCAATATTATCGTTATCATATTGACTAAAAGTAACTTCAGAATCTACATCATTAATATAAACATGACGTTTAGTAGTATCGGCTAAATCAATGGATATTAAAATGTGGCTCCATGTATTTAGCGGAATCGAATAACCAGCCGAACTCAAAATCCCTGTACCTGACGAATTTTCTGCTTGAACCTGTGTATTTGAAACTCTAAATCTAGCATTATAGTTTGCAGAGGCTGGTATTTCGTATAAAAACGATTCCCCCACACTATAAATCCAAGCGCTAAAAGTAAACGTTTTACTAGTAGTATTACTAGTTAAATCGCTGGTTCGCACTAAATAGTCTGTGGCCCCATCAAAGCTCACAGCCTCTGGTTCAATCCCACTAGACACTGGTGTAGTGCCCAATAACTTCCGTTCAATAGTCATTATGCCATTCCTATTCCACTTGCGATTCCGTACCAGATTGTGCCACCATCTATGGTCGTAAAAGTCAACACATCCACCCCACTGGAACTCAGTGTCGGTGCTGTTGCTGCCGCCCAGTCCACACTTGTGGGCCAAGTCAACGTAGCACTACCGCCATTCGTCAATATTAGAGTAAACGAGCCAGCAGTACCAGTTGCCGGGGGATTAGTGAATGTCAACGTTTGTCCACCCGACAAGGTGTAGGTGAAAACATTGCCCAGCTCCAAATCCACAGCATGAGCTGCCATTGCAACTTTGGTTTCTCCGTAGTCTTTCAGAACGGGACGCTGCACTATCTGATCAGCCATATTGACCAAGCCAGATAAAGTGCCGCCCGCTTTTGGTAATGCCGCGTCTGCCGTTACACCATCCGCCGCCACGTCACGACCATCAAACGTGGAATTGGTCGTAATGGCTCCGGTCATTGCACCACCAGCTTTTGGCAAAGCAGCGTTAGCGGTTGCAGTAGTAGACGTAAGCACACCATCACGGGTAGCTATATCCACCCCATCAAAAGTGGAGTTGGTTGTTATTGGGCCTGTCATTGCACCGCCAGACTTTGGCAATGCAGCATTAGCTGTGGTAACAGTGGTTGACAAAACCCCGTCTCTGGTGGCTATGTCAACACCATCGAAGGTACTATTAGTTGTAATAGCTCCGGTCATGGCCCCACCAGCTTTTGGTAAAGCTGCGTCTGCCGTTGAGCTAGCTGAGTTAGCAGTAGAGGTAGTTGACGTTAAAACCCCATCGCGGGTGGCTATATCTACACCATCGAATGTGGAATTGGTTGTTATCGGGCCTGTCATGGCTCCACCAGCCTTTGGCAAAGCTGCATTGGCAGTAGTAACAGTAGTAGAAAGTACACCATCTCGCGTTGCGATATCAACACCATCGAAAGTGCTGTTTGTTGTGATAGCCCCGGTCATTGCACCCCCGGCTTTTGGGAGTGCTGCATTGGCAGTGGTAACAGTGGTTGATAGGACACCATCTCTGGTAGCTATGTCAACTCCGTCAAAAGTCGAGTTTGTAGTAATTGCCCCCGTCATGGCTCCACCAGATAGGGTAAGAACATTGGATAGATTAGCTCCATTACCATCTGCCGCCAGAAATCCAGAGCGAGGCAATTCCAAACCCACATTTCCGCTACCATCTTCTGCTGTAACCGTAATCGAACCGTTAGTACTGTCTATTTTAATCGGCATATCATGCTCCTAAAGTTGTTTTTTCACACTGTAATTTTCGATTACAAGCGCACTGTTTGACGGAATTGTGATAGTAGCAGTAGCTAAAACTACAAGATCATTTCCAGTTGAATATTCTGCGTCTGAGTCTAAGGTTATATTTTCTCTTACAGTTACATTAGAATACTCAGCTAGAGCATCGTTAGCATCGCCAGCCGTGAATGCTTGAATGGCGTTGTCATTCGTGGTCCAAGAGGCAGCAGACGTTGATTCTGCTCCCCGGGTGCATCCCGTCAAGGTCCAATATGTGGAATTATCGGTTAACCCCGTAAATGAGATTATTTCTATCTTAGTGGGATTACTTAAACTGTCCATAAAGGTCAGTTTCCCCGATGTGGGGGGGTTGTTATAGGGGCTTGATGCTTTATTAACTCTGACACTAACAACACTGGAATTAAAAGAGGCATTGACCGTAAGTTTTACATTATTGACAAAACTCATATTTCCGTCACCTTTATCTGGAATTCAAACTCTTTTGTCCTACCGCCAGAAGTAACGACTGTTAGAGTTATCTGATATGTAGTCCCGTCTGCTCCACTACTTGCCCATACCGAGGGCTCAGTTGTTGTTGGCTCAGTTACTGCCACAGTCAACCCGGAGGGAGAGACGGTTGCGGTTGCTCCAGTGACTGAATCCCCTGTAACCATCCACTTTGTCAAGTCTACGCCATAGTCCAGAACATCAGCAGGTTGTTTAACAAATATATCCATTATGCGGCCCTTTGTAAGTCAAGTACGACAGTCCTATATTCATCGGGAACTATCATTGTTCTATTTTCAAATGCCGCCACAGCCCTGTATTCTTGCGGCGGTGTAATCTTCCTGTGTGCGGGTGCTTTAGTATTAGCATTTATAAGAACAAATGTAAGTACTATAGTAGAGATGCCGTCAACTGAGCCGCTTATGCGTGCTAGTCTAGTACCCGAAGCAGAAGCCCCGCCAGTGCCAGATACGGATGCTTGAGCCGGAACGTTGCGGACCAATTGTGCCGCCACACTTCCCGCAGACGATACTTGACCGCCCACCCCCACAACCCTAATGACTGACCCGGTAATTGCCGCACTGCCAGATATGGACCCGGAGGCTTTCACATTGGCTTTTGCGGCCGCTTGGACCGAGGCGTCGCTTAATATTGACCCGTCCACAAAGACCAAGGAATTGGCCAAAGCTTGGGCCGAAGCGTCACCGGAAGCATCCCCACTTATGAACGCCAATCTCTTAATTTCAGCTTGGGTGGCCACACTGCCAGAAACGGAAGCAGTTATGGGGGCCTGTCTAACTACTAAAGATTGGACACTTGCACTGCCGGATACTGCGCCCAATAATGGTACAACTCGGACGACAGAAGCCTGAGCCTGTGCCGAACCATTGACTGACCCGTCTACTCTTAAATTGCTATTGGCTGCTGCTGTTAGGGCGGCACTAACAGACGCTGTGCCTGATATTAGCCTAGTCTTAATGGCAACAGAACTGGCAGAAGCCGAACCGCTAAATGAAGCCTGTATGTATGCTCGCCTAAGACCAGCAGTAACAGTTGCCCCTGAGACATTTACAGATGCCTCTAAACTTTTAACTCTATAACCAGCCGCAGAAGCAGCGCAAGAACCCTCAATAGATGCTTCAATAAAAACATTTAATTGAGGGTAGCCGCCTAAAGTATGGCTATTTAAAGAGTAAAAATTCATTAGCTAAGTGTTACCGAAACACCAGATGCTGCTACCGACATTACATCTGCCGCGCTCAATGTTTTAGAAGCATCAAGGGCTGTGTGATACATAAGGTTGCCAGTGGTGGCTGCATCATATATTCCAATATGGGTAACAGTAACGTCAGCACCGACAGTCGCCGGGAAAGTAATTGTCCCACTGTTAGATACCGAGCCATTGCTTATGGTGCCAAAAGCGATAGACTGCCTCGCATAGTTAGTCCAACTGCATTCAGTACCCGAACCTGCATCTGTTGGGTCTGAGGAGAACAAGGCTAAATAGGCAGTCGTTACATTGAACGCTGTGCCGCCTTTTAAGGTAATGTCCAAAAACTTATCTTCTAAAAAGTTTGATAATTCGCTCATTTTTTAATCCTTCGTTTTAACCACATAAATAGATACATGCCACTGTTTTAATTTCAGTGGATGAACTAAAAGAAATAGCTTCCCGTGAACGTGCCACGGTCTTGCCCCGCACAATATCGTCTGATTGCTTCATACCCCTTCCAGCAGAAGAACTTGTTACAATTAAATCGCCAGCCGCCAAATCACCACCTTCTCCTATCACTTTTATCTGACCTTCACCCACGGCATTAACTGCCATGAGTTGATAATTGTTTTTAACGGCTTCATAATCGTCAGTCATGACAATTCCATCCTCAGTCATTTCTTCAATAAAAGCGGCTGGTTGTCGGTCAGATAAAGAGCCGTTATTTGCTACGATCACGCCTAGCACTGCTGATTGGTTTGCAGAGCTAGAAGCCTCAACGGAAAATAGAGTGTTAGACAAACCACGCCTAGCGATACAAGACACATCAACTACTAAATCACCTATTGAAACTGTTTCATCGTTTGCCACTAGACAATCGTGCGCCCCAGTAAATGGGCCATAGTTTGTGCCAGCACCTTCTGCATAAAAATCATAACCATTGGCAGCACCAATAAGGCCAGACGTTTGAACCCTGCTTCCAGTAGTATATGAATTTGTTCCTCTTACCGCATGGGCTGACGTTGACGCATTGATACTAGAAACTTGCCCCAAAAGGGCAGGGTGGGCTTGCCGAGTTGTACCTGTTACTGCTGGGGCAGTTGATACATATAGATTATTACCAGCAAAGATGCCGCCAATGATTCCGTCTGTCCAAACCACGCCAGCCGCATTGACTTCAAATGCTTTAGAGTTAGGAGTGTTGCCAGTCCCTGCGCTCAATTCTGTGTTTGCTCTTACTACGTCAGCAGTGACAGTACCAGTCGTTATCTTTCCACCATTTATGGTCGTTGAGTTGGCATTAATGTCTGCTGCTGCGCCTCCACTGGCCAACAACCCACTCGTTGTGACAGTGTTAGTCCCATCGGTAACAGTAGTGCCGTTGGTGAATGTAACCACACCATCAAATGAGAATTGAGCCACAGGGGTCAGAAATGCTGGAGACCCTGTACCCCCGCCGCTTGTTCCTTCTACTACGGACCATGCACTTGACCAATACTTATTGGACGCCCCGATATCTAACACGGGTGGGGTTGTGGACCACCCTGAGGTCAAGCTTGTAAAGGCCCCGGTAGAGAAATTATAGGCAGAAGAGGAGGGAGTAGAGGGTGCACTCGCCTGATTGACATCGTAGTAAACCACACCATTGTGGGCTATCTTGGGGTCTGCTGCGGCTGCCACGGGATAGCTGGCAGAAGTAGCTGTAGCTGTAGCAGACCAAGCACTTGCTACCCCCGATCTATTGAATGCACGAGCCCAATAGAATCTAGCCAATCCTTCGCCCACTTGGTCTATCACTGAGGTATTACTAGTGCGTAGGAAAAGAGAAGAGGCTGCTTGGTTATTGCTCGTGTGTCGGTTTATCTGAACGTATGAAAAATCGGCATTTGTTGGGTTGACCCAAGTGAGCTCTATTGACCCCTGCTTGGCTGCCGCAGATAAGCTTGTGACTACGCCGGGTGCTGTGGCGTGTGCTGTAATAGTGGTAGCTGAAACAATAAGCTGGGCACTTGACGCACCTATGGCAGAAACCGCCTTTACTCGGACATCTATTGATTCCCCGGTCTTAAAACCGGAAATGAAAGCAGAAGTACCCAATGAAACCACGTCGTTAGAATAAGCAGAGTCAGACGCGTATTTCCACTGAACAACGTATCTTTCCACAAACTGGTCCACGCTAGCAGTCCACGTTACTGCGGCTCTCACTAAAACAGTGCCGTCTGTCTGCACTAGATAATTGTTAGAGCCCACGTTAACCGATAGACTGGTAGCCGGGGCCACTGAGAATGGGTCTGGTAGGTTTGTGTCTGGTATGTTATCAGCTTCAGTCTTGGTGGACCAAGGGTATATACTGTCTTGATGTTCAATCAGAGTGACGTCAACAGTGCCGTTAGAATTGAGACCAAGCTTGAATACCCTAAAAGTCTTTGCTGTCCATGATGGTGTACCATGGGTTACATCAACTATATCGCCTATTGAAACGTTGAGAGCTTCGCTTGTTGATTTAAACGAAGTTACCAACGCATTACGTGACCTCTTCAAGGCCATTTCAGCCATGTCTTTTGCTGTGTAGATATTGGTAGTAGAAGGGAGGTCCATTTGTTTAACTAGCTCAACCCCACCGTCCTCTGTGAGATACCCAGACTCCTCTGAACTGCCAGCAACCGGGTACTCTATTTGGTCCATTTGCCAATTAGCATCAGGATTTGGGAAAGTAGCAATAATCCTATTGAATTTAGTTTTCTTGCTCTCGCTCTTTATGCTGATCCCGCCTATAATGTGGGATTCATTGAAGCTGAACGTAGAATTTCCTTGATCTTCCACTATTAGGCCATACAAGCCTTGGCGATAGAGCATCAACCCTCTCATACTGGATAGCAGACTTTTAGTATTAGCCAGAAGGGTCTTTTCAGTGTTTACTACAGCGTTACATTCAAAAATCTTTTGTGTGCCCGAACCGGAATAAGATGTAACTAGGGCGTCACACTTATTGGCCGCCGCGCTGAATAAAGTGTCGTCAATAAATGAAGCCGCCAAGCCCTTGCCGTATCTAGTATTGGTAAGGTAGTCTCTTAAACACAATGCTGGATTACTACTCAACGCAGTTGTTGCCGTTGCACTTGTGCGGGTGTCATAGACTTTTCTGCCCTGTACTATGGCATGAATAGTTGGGATACCACTGAATGTCTCTTGGTCCCACTTTAGCCTAACTGCCAGATACGCAACTCCTCTCAGTCTATGGTCGTTAGTCCAACCTATATTAGCGGCCACGAAAGTGGAATCGGCTGTCTGACTGTCAGTACCCACATACTTAGCTATAGATAACAATCCCGAAAATTTACTGTCAGTGCTGATAATGTCGTTAATGTAAATATCACCGATACTGTGGACCTCACCCTCACACAAATCTAGAATGATATAAAGGTAAGTGTTGTCATCTCCACTTGTCGCCATAAACACACGAGTGCCACCTACTTTTCTTTGCCCATAAACTACGGGCCTTGCCGCTATGTTACTTTGTTTGTTGACCAATACGCCTTTGTATTGATTTTCAAGATCATCCATATCCGGAATGTCTATAAACCAACCAATTATATCGCTAATCGTGTCAACTACTACGTCAATTATTGATTGGCCTACATCGCCAACAAAATCAAAAATGTCTCCAATAAAGCTGAAAAGTCCCATTATGCGCGACCCCACTTGATATCACGAATTGAATCAGGAGCAAATTCAAAACCCTTATCACCAGAAAAATGTATTTGCTGGCTGTTGTGGTTAGTCCTTCTGCCAGACTTTTTGGCGAAATCGGACCAGTGGGAGGCGGCCGTCAGAACAATGGTGCTAGTGTTGTTGCTGTCACTAATGGTGAATCCTTCAATTCTACCATCATACATCAAAATCGGGTTGCCTATGATTCCATGGGCATCATTCAGCACCACCCGGTTTATGGTTATCTGCCTATCTATATATGTTTGCCCCAACAGGATAGCGATATACTCTTGACTGACACCAGAGAGGGTGATTCTCATTGACCCGACTTGGACCTCTGATGTTTCACTCACAGGAGAAATGCCTTGGAGGTGGCTGCTGGGAACGTAAACATTGCTGGAATAAGTAATGCTAATTGGGCTTTCGGTTAGATATACCGGAGTCTCAAAGTCTATTTTAACCAAGTGTGCCATTTGGAATGAATCCTTAGCTAGCTCGGTTATGACATCAGAATGTACGCCACGGCTCATGATAGGGCCTCAACGAAATCGACTTCAAATTTATGGAGCATATCTACCCCAATTGCATACTCTTGGACGTCATTTTTCAGTCTGACGGTGAAAGGAACGTCGTTATAGGTAACAGTGTCCGTTGTGACGGCCGTGGTTAGAGGGGGAACGATACTTAAATTGCCGTTGCCAGCTCTATCTGCCGTAAGCTTATAGACTTTGGTGTGACCAGAGAACTT
>TARA_B110000259_G_scaffold188286_1_pt1 | contig 16146 bp, 16 predicted proteins | sample TARA_B110000259 | Tara Oceans TARA_B110000259 (sample SAMEA4397649) | marine metagenome | biome: Polar Biome; feature: [SRF] surface water layer (ENVO:00010504); material: water (ENVO:00002006), including particulate matter (ENVO:01000060) such as... | depth 5 m | reverse complement strand
GCTGATCAAACAGCTGCACAAATCTTGACAGCTATTAAGACTGTTGATGGTGCTGGTTCTGGACTTGATGCTGACTTGTTAGATGGTCAATCAAGTGCTTACTTCAGAGTTAATATCTATAACGCTGCTGGTACATTACTTAACTAATAGTTAAATTCTAAGGGCTCTTCGGAGCCCTTTTTTATTGTATAAATATTGTTATGAAAATGCTTAATGAAAAAGGCTTGCCTACAAGCGAAACATTCTGTGCCCTACCATGGGTACACCTCTCAACCAGACCAAATGGCCACATGCGTGTTTGCTGTACAGCTAACGCTTCCGGTGTTCAGAACCCAGGCTCTCAAGATAAAGTAGATTCAGATATAGGTATTGTAAAGAATGATGATGGCATGCCTTCTAATCTTGCCAATACATCATTAGCTGATGCTTGGAATAATAACTATATGAGAGGTACACGTAAAGCAATGATGCGAGGTGAAAAGCCTGCAAGTTGTATTAAGTGTTATAAAGAAGAAGATGCTGGACATAGATCTAAGAGGATGTGGGAGACCGATAAGTGGATTAAGAAACTCGGCATAGAGTCTGTATTAGAAGGATACGATCCAGAGACTGGCCAGGTGCCACCACAAATCCGATACGTGGATCTTCGTTTAGGTAGCAAGTGTCAGTTAGCATGTGTCATGTGTTCACCTAATGATTCTTCGGGTTGGATTGTAGAACATAAGAAAATACATCCTAAATTAAGGAATGAAAACCTAGAAAAAACAATGCGTTGGGAGAAGGAAACAGGCAAGCTTGCCTTCGTAGGTGGAAGTTATGCATGGCATAAAAAGAATCCTATGTTCTTTGATGAACTCTATGAACAGATACCTAAGCTAAAACAATTATACTGGGCAGGTGGTGAACCACTTGTTATGAAAGAACATTACTTATTATTGCAACAAATCATTGATGATGGTTATGCAAGCGAGATTGAAGTGAGATATAATTCAAACGGAATGGAGTGGGAGCCTGAGCTCTTCGATCTATGGAAGCATTTCAAGGAAGTTATATTTCATTTCTCTATTGATGATATGGGAGAGAGGCTTGCTTATATAAGATATCCAGCAACATTCGATCATCTCACTATGAAAATGAGGGAGCTAGATGAATATCCTCATGGAAACCTTAGGCTTACAACAGCTTATACTATACAACTACTCAACATATGGTCTATACCAGACTTCGTTAAATGGAAGTTAGAGAACAAGTGGAAACTATTAAACCAATGGCCTCAGGGTGGAGGTATGATTGATAACCATTTGGCGTATTGGCCACCTCAATTAAACTGTAAGGCATTACCACTGGACTTTAAGAAGAAGGTTACTGAGAAATATGAGGCCTTCTATCCATGGCTAGAGGAGAACTGGGCACTGTCTGGAGCTCCAAACAAAGAAGCCTTCATGGAAAATGATTATACTATAAACAGGTTAAAAGGTATTGCATCGTTTATGAATGCAGAAGATTGGTCAGTACGATTGCCTGAAACTGCTGAATGGTGTTATCGTGTTGCAGAAGAAAGAGGACAGAACTTTGATGAGATCTTTCCAGAATTATCTTTCTTACAAGACTATCATAAACCTCACGAAGATTTTCCATTAGTAATTAATACTGCTTAAAAGCCCAGTACTTCTCTAAACACCACCAACATTTCTTACATGGCTTTGTAAACTTCTTTGTTTTATCAGCTTGGCCTTCACAAGATCTTGTTAAAGGATATAAGCCTTTCATTAAACCTTCACTCTCAAAACAACGTGCTATGAATTGTTTATCCATATTTTGCCATGGTGAATGACTTTGTTTTCTATGTGCACCATCTCTATACTTTGGTCTCTCATCAGTATACATACCATGCTCTTTCATAACAGACCTTGATGGATTCCTTGTAACAAATCCAAACTTTGATTTTAATTTATGTTTCTTCTTGTTATCATCAAATACTGCAACCCAATGTTGCTCTTCAATCTTTAAACCTGTTTTAGGTGGGGTAGGTACAATGATGTGTTCAAACTTCTGAGTCTTAGTTAATTTTAATTCTTTCTCAACCCATGCTATAACTTTTTTAGCATGTGTAACATTCCAGTCTTTAGCTGCTTGCTTCTTCTTACCTGGGTTATCATCCTTATCTCTTTGCCATGTAGCAACTACAATCTTATTCTTAAGTTTATTCTCTTTAATGTGTTTGGCTATAACGTATAAACCTAATGCAGAGTCAAGTCCACCTGATACCCATAATAGTATATTGCCAGTCTTTGGTAAATCGATTTGAACGGTTTTATAAAGCATATAAATAATAATATTGATTAACTTAAACTTATTTATATGGAAATTAAAGCTAAAGACACATTCTGTCCACTTCCTTGGAACTCAATAAACCTAAGAAATAACGGTGATATGCGGATCTGTTGTAATACAAACTCGTATTCACCACAACGTGGTATAATGAAGAATGCGGAAGGTGATACTTACAATGCTGGTAAGCATGATTTCAATGAAGCACGTAATGCACAGATATTAAAAGATGTTCGTGCAGATATGCTTAAAGGTGAATGGAATCCTGAGTGTGAACGTTGTAGACAAGAAGAGATAAACGGTATACCGTCTCGTCGTCAATATGAGAATAATGATTGGGAAATAAAATTAGATACAGCTATTCCAATCACTCAGGAAGATGGTACTCTTGATGTAGATAAACAACTAATAGAATTCATTGATATACGTTATGGTAATTTCTGTAATCTTAAATGTAGAATGTGTGGACCAACTGATTCACATATGTGGTACCCAGACTTTATTAAACTTACTGATGGTAAGGTAACATCATACAAAGATACACATACTCGTATAGAACTACATCAAAATGAAAGAGGTAAATGGGTTACTGATCAGTACGATTGGTTTAAAGATGCTCCAATCTACTGGGATAACTTTGAGAAGTATGCACATGATGCAAAGAAACTGTATATTGTTGGAGGTGAACCTTTGATTATTGCTGAGCATGAAAAGAGTTTACAGCTATTAGTTGATGGTGGTAAGGCACATAACATAGAGATAGAATACAACTCTAACCTAACAAACGTAACACCTAAATACTTAAAGCTATGGGCAGAGTTTAAACAGATAAGGGTAGGTGCATCTGTAGATGGATTCGGTAAGGTATTTGATTACCAACGTACACCAGCTAAATGGACATCTGTGTATGGTCAAATGAAAAAGCTTAATGACAACAGAGATATTAACCTGAAGTGTTGGTTTACATTTACTGTTACACCTTATAATGTATATCATATGCCAGAGTTTATGAAATGGAAATTAGAAGAGAGTGAGTTAGATAGATATAATCCTATCGATGGTATGAGACCAACTATAACTCAGCATATGTGTCACTCACCTAAGTACTATAACATTAAAGTATTACCTCAACATCTTAAAGATGATATTGAAGATCACTATGAATTATATAAATCATGGGTTGATGGTACTAACTATTCTGATAATGTCAAGAGACACTTTCATGAAGTCTGTGATAGCACAATAAGATTTATGCAGTCTGAGTCTTATGAAAAAGATCACCTACAGGGCTTTATTGATATAACAAACAAGCTTGATAAGATTCGAGGACAAGATGTAAGAGAAATTGTTCCTGAGTATATCGAGATGTTTGATGCGCACTAAACCTTATTGCAAAGCTCCATGGGTGGGGCTGTCATACACAGGAACAGAAGGTTGTAAGCCATGTTGTGAATGGAAAGGTGATCACTTTTATGGTTCACACACTGAATATTTAAAATCTGATTATTTAAAAGATTTTAAAGAGATGGTACACGAAGATGAAATAAATCCTGGGTGTATAGAATGTGTTGAAAAAGAAAAAATAGATACACGCTTTGGTTCACGAAGACAACGATTTGAGAAATACGATATAGATGGTGGATATGTAAGATTAGATTTTAGGGCTGGTGATAAATGCAATATGAAATGTAGAATGTGTGGGACTGGATCTAGTTCTTTATGGAGGGATGAAGACTTAGAACAAGGCCAAACAATGTGGGGAGATACAGTTGAAGCTTTAAAAAATAAAAGTATAGCACTGAAAAATGTATATGAAAATAAATATATAGACACATCAGATGTATATGATATTGACTTTAGTAATCTAAGTAAGATTATGATTCTTGGTGGTGAGCCTTCTATTGATTTAAAAGTAAGAAAGTTTTTAGATTCTGTTAAAGATTTAGATTGTCATATTGGTGTAACTACTAATGCATCGAATGCATCTGATAAATGGTTTAATACATTAAAACAATTAAAGAAATTAGAACTTGACTTGTCTATAGATGCAACTGGTGATGTTCAAGACTATCAACGAACTGGTAGTGATTGGCCTGTGCTTAAAAAGAATATAATAAAATATAAAGAAACATTTCGAAATGTTTCCATAAATATAACAGCAACAGCTATGAATTTTACAGTATTAGATACATGGTGGGATGAGATGATTAATCTTGATATTCAAATATTTATGAGTAAATGCCATTACCCTGATTCCATGACCTTAGATGCAATACCAAATGTATATAAAGAATATCAAGTAGCTTGGTTAAAACATTGGATAAAAAAAGAATCGACAAGAGAAGATATTGATACAATTTACCAAGTTGATGCAAAGGATAAGAATATAGCTGCAGCTAATCATGCAATAGGAATACTTGAAAACTCTGGATATATACCTGAAATGCATCTTAAATTTATTGAAAAAATAAATTACCTTGATGGTATTCGAGATACAAATATTAGAGATTTACATGAAATATTTGAGGATATAATGGATGAAGGATAATGGTGTAGTATGTATGTTACCTTGGGTACATACAACAGTGAGTATGAAAAATACTTTGAGGCCGTGTTGTAGATTCAAAGTAGGTAGGGAAGACGAAGTTAAATCTGAAGATCAAATTGAAGATATTAAAGATAAATTTAGATGGTTACGTAAAGAAATGCTTGCAGGTAATGAAGTAGAACAATGTTCATTATGTTACCAACAGGGTGACAAGTCTATGAAGTGGCAAGCTAATCAGGATTTTGATTTAAAAAATGCTGAGTTAACCGAAGACTTTAATGAGTTACGCAGCGTAGAGTTATCCCTAGATAACCTATGCAACCTGCAATGTAAGATGTGTGATTCTTTATTCTCAAGTAAACTATATGATAGGGACAAGTATCTAATAGAGGTGCACAACCTTAAAGGTAGAAATCCAACGAAGATACCTAAACAAAGAATTGAATTCCTTAAAGCTCTTGATATAGATTGGCATGCGTTAGAACATATTAAAATTCTTGGTGGTGAACCGTTCTTCTCTCCTAATTTTACTAAGCTTATAGATTTCTTATTAGAACATACTGAAGTAAAGAATGTAGAATTAGAGATTGTAACAAATGCTACAAAGAGATTACCACAAGAAATGATTGATAAGTTAAATATGTTTGGTACTATAATGCTTACGTGTTCTCTTGATGGATGTAATGAATTTAATACATATCAAAGATGGGGAACTCCTGGATGGGTGGAAACATTAGATACTTATAAGTGGTATCATTCAGTTTTAAATAATATGAAAAAGTATCATATACATTCCACATATACAATTCTTAATCTATCAGGGTTGGCAGATGATATGAAATACTGGGAGGAGAATCATTACCTATGGTCAGTAAGTTTTAACTTTGTTAATAGTGGTGAGTACTCACCGTACGTTGTTCCCACTTGGTATACAGATTGGATCTTAGAACAATGGGGTGATAAATCTAATGATAGAATAGAATTGGCCCGACAAATGTTTAAGGATAATCAATTCACTAATAAACCATGGAAGACTTGGGGATTAGCTATGTTAAAGCTTCATGCCATTGACGACTATTACGATTCTAAGTTAGGTGACTATTGTCCTGAGCTAGAAACATTATTATTAGAACATGATAAAACATATCAACATAATCAATATTATGAAACATTAGAGGACTTTAATTATGAAATGTAGTTATGCTTGGACCCATCTAGACTTTAAAAAAGGCGGATATGCCCCGTGCTTTAGATTTAAAAATACTAATGATGTTCAAAGAGGTGAGTATTGGTTAGAATCTGGCGCTGATAAATTACCAAGTCAAGTGATAAACAATAAAGACTTTCAAACAGTAAGAGAACAACTACGTAATGACGAATGGCCTGCGGGTTGTATAGACTGTAAGACACAAGAAGACGCTGGCATGTCATCATACAGAACCAGATCATTAGAGTATTCGGATCAATATACAGAACCAGATTATGATAGCAACGTAGCGGTAATAAGAGATTTACAATTGAAGATGTCACGTGCTTGTAATTATACTTGCCGTCATTGCGACTCAGCATCTAACTCTTCATTTGAAAAGCTAGGTCGTCAATTCCCTGAGATAGAGAATGAATTAAAAACTAAATATCAATTTAGTCATATAACCCCTGCTGGTGATAAGAAGATTATTATACCAACTGCTGAAGTAATGGAAGATCTTTATGAAAATGTTTTTCCTACAGTAGAACAACTTGAATTTTCCGGTGGTGAACCTTTTTATCAAATTGAAATGTACAAAGTATTACAAAGGTTAATAGATCATCCAAATATTGATACAACTAAAATGAGATTAGTTTATAATTCTAATATGAGTCAGTTAACTCATAAGGGATATTCAGTAAAGGAATTATTTCCACACTTTAAAGAAGTACATATTACAGTTTCAATGGATGGTACTGGTAAATTGTTTGAATACTTTAGGGAGGGTGGCAATTGGGATAACGTTATAAGTAATATTAAAGAGATTGCACCGTATGTACACCAATTTTTGTTTGTATGTACAACAAGTTCTTATCAAGCATTTTATATGAATGAAATATATGCAGATCTAATGGAGTTGAAAGCATCAATACCTGAAACAATAGTACAGATACGTGCAACATTTGTTCATTGGCCGAAAGCAATGGATATAGTAAACCTTGAAGAAGAAACTAAATCTAAAATAATGCAAACATTAGAAATAAATGAGTTTACTAAAGAGTTTGCTATACGATTAACAAGCACTGATAATGAAATAGAGCCTTGCTTTAAAGGTTTAGTAAAGACCCAAGATCTATTATACGATAGATCATGTGAAGATATGGCTCCTAAAATATACGAGTATATATGCAGTTAACTATTGAAGTAACATCAAATTGCCAGGCTCAATGCCCTGGTTGTATTCGTAAGAATGTTATAAACCCAATCACTGGCCTGCAAGGTTATACTAAAGGTGTTCCTAAAAATGTGAACATGTCTGTTGAAGCTCATAATAGATTAATAGATGAGGCAGGAGAAGCTTTGACTTGGGTAAGTTATGATGGAGGCTTTGGTGATTCACCATTACATCCACACTTTTTAGAGATGATAGAACATACTGTGTCTAAACCTCAAATAGAAATTATTGCTATATCAACTAACGGGTCATATCAAACCGAGAAGTTTTGGTTTAAGCTTGGTCAAATACTTTCTAAAAGTAAGGCAGTTAATAAGGATTTTATACATGATGGTACTACGTTCTTAGATGCTGATGGTAATCCGGATAAGAATAATAGAATACAATATGGTCATTTAGTATTTTGGGATTTAGATGGTGTTGATAATGAAACACAAAATATGTATAGAGTTAAAACAGATTTTAATAGGATCATTCGTAATGCTAAAGCCTTTATAGCTGGTGGTGGTTATGCCGTATGGAAGATGATTCCATTTGAGTTTAATGAATCATTAGAAGCACGTGGGATGGAGTTAGCAAATAAATATGGCTTTGCAGAATTTAGAAGAACACGAACACATAGATTAGAACAATCAGCATCATTACTTGCTTTAGCAGAAGCTCAAGGTGTGGATCCTAAAGATTTAAAGGATGGTGAAATAGATAGAGCATCTAAAGGTTTAATTGAGAAGAACACTGAAGCCGGAAAAACATTAATACAAGATATAGTAATAGATCCTAATAAGAGTCCAATACAAAATATGGATATAGCAAAAGAGAAGGCAGGTATTACTTGTCAATGGGCAAATGTAGAAGGTGGTGGTAATTATCAAGTAAGTCATGATGGATCTGTGTGGAGATGTTGTTGGCATAACTCAGCCTATCAATTTAGAACTAAGTTAAATACGGGTGATAGAGATGGCTGGGAAAGATTTACACAGTTTTATGACGATGATTGGAACGATATAAATAGTTACAGCTTCCAAGAGATTATAAGCCATGATTTTTTTACCAAAGATTTATATGAAAGCTTTGATAATACTTATGATGACCCTATTAATCCAAAGTTAAAAGTATGTACAAAGAGATGTTCTAATTTAAATTTACCAGAAAGTGAGAGATTTTGCTAATGATAATAAATGATAAAAGTATAATATACAATAAAGATGTGTTAAAAGATGAATGGAATATAACATTAAATTTAGGTTATGACCATGCGTTAGTTGGTATGAGTGGTGGAATGGATTCATCTATTCTATTTTGGATGTTAGCTCATCATATTAATGAGAATAATCTAAATACAACACTTCATGCCTATACATGTATCCATGAAGAGAGACCATGGCAGCATATTCATGCGAAGAAAGTAATTGAATATGTTCAATCAGAATTTCCAAATGTTAAATTCGGTGTACATAAAGTTTCTACCACACCGGCAAAAGACTATGTTGAAGCTGGTACCAGCTTGCAGTGGAAGACATCATGTGAGCTAGCTAAAGAAGGTGGAACTGTAGCTACATATAGTGGTGTGACACTTAATCCATCTGATGAATTAGGCAAGCCTATATGGAAAGACGCATGGGATAACCGCGCAACGAATAGGGATGCAGATACTATTGCTGATTGGGATATTGATGGAGAAGTAATTCATCACAATAATGAAGATTTTCATAACAGAGCTGGAATAGAATTTGTGGAAGCTGATCATTATCGACTTCCACAAGAAGAACATGAACAACATGCAATAGACAATAATAAATATCATGTTCAGCATTATCCATTTTGTATATTAGATAAGCGTGTAGTACTTGCATTCTATAAGAAGTATGGTCAATTAGTATCCTTAGGTGGATTAACTAATTCATGTGAGGGTAGCATTACTAGGAGAGGTGAACCTAAGTTTTCACAACCATGTCATTGGTGTTGGTGGTGTATAGAAAAAGAATGGGCAACAGCATATATTTTTAATTATGATGCCAATCAATCTATGAGGAATTGGCCAGGTAGATCTTAATGTATGACTATAAAGATATAAGACAAGTTCATCTTGAGCCTACACAGAAGTGCCAGGCCCGTTGTCCTATGTGTGATAGAAATGAAAACGGTGGTAAAGATAACAAGTATCTAACTAACGCAGATCTATCCTTGGCTGATATGAAGGAGATGATGCCAGAAGCATTCGTACACCAGCTTGAGAACCTCTATTTTTGTGGTAACCATGGTGATCCGATGATGGCACCTGAAACACTAGAGATAGCCCAATGGTTAAAAGAAGTTAATCCTAAAATAAGACTTGCCATGAATACAAATGGTGGTGCAAGAACACCTACGTGGTGGAGTCAGTTAGCACAGACTATAGATCATGTAACATTCTCTGTTGATGGTCTTGATGACACTAATCATTTATATAGACAAGGTGTTAGTTGGGATAAGGTGGAAGAGAACATGGCTGCATTTTGCGATGCAGGAGGGATAGCTAAATGGGAATTCCTAGTATTTAAACATAATGAACATCAAATAGATGAGGCTGAATTATGGTCTAAGACTCTTGGTGTAAAGACTTTTAGTGTGAAGAAGTCAGGTAGATATATATCAGCCGCAACATTAACTAAAAAAGATTCACATCAATCAAAGGATAGACATGATGAAAACACACAACTCTTGGAGCCACCTTCTATGGCGCGCTTCCAGAACAAAGCAGGGAAGGAGTTTGATAAAGTTTCTAGTAAGTTCGGCAGTATGGATAACTATTTGGATGTGGCTGACATAGATCCGAAATGTATAAAGAAGAAAGAGATCTATATTTCAGCAGAGGGATTTGTATTTCCTTGTTGTTGGACAGCAGGCCAAATGTATAAGTGGTGGCAAAAACCTGGTGAGGCACAGATATGGGAACACATAGATAAGTTCGATATTAATGCTATAAATACACCAATAGAAACAATAGTGGATACATTTTTTAATTCAATAGAGAAAGCGTGGGAGGTAGGACCAAACCGATTAAAGGTTTGTGCCCTTAAATGTAATAAAGCATTTGACCCATTCGCAGCACAATGGCAGTAAAAGATTTAAAATGGAGTGAGTATGACTTCGGTCAAGTACCCTTTGATGACATACAGCACTTCGGTACGAGGTCTATGTTGGATAGGGATACGTTTACCGTGTCTTGGCTCCTAGGAAGATTTTGTAATTACAAGTGTTCTTACTGCTGGCCATATGCAAGATCTGATAAGAAAGATCATAGACCACTTGCAGCAACCATAGGAACTATAGATGAAATCAAAAGACAAGCTAGAGAAAGAGGATTTAACTCGTTTCACTTCTCACTTTCAGGAGGCGAACCGACATTTCATCCGAGCTACCTCGATATTGTACGCCACCTTAATAATGATATGCCTAATTGTAACTTTCATAGTTTACACATGACCTCAAATGTTTCTCGTAATATGAAATGGTTCGAGGAATATTATCAAGCATCTAAAGATATGAATAGAGTATCTATCACAGCATCATATCATAGGGAACATGTGAACACACCTAAGAAGGTCAGTGAGTTTGCAGACAAATTAGAATTCTGCCAGGAACGTAATATACAGATTACTATTAATATGGTTATGGTACCTGAATTCTTTGAAGAGTTTTATCAAGAGGCATTATACTTTCATGAACGTGGTATTAATGTAACGCTTAAACCTCAGAGTGATCCTACAGCTTCATTTGTTGTTGATGGTTATACTGAAGATCAGTTATCAAGACTACATAACGGTATGCCACAAAGAGGATACACTCAAGAGAAATCTAAAGTTGAAAGACCTCATTATAAATGGAGAAACAAATCAGTAGATACCGAATATGGTAAAGTACCTGCCCACTTTGAAATAGAATTAACTGATAGTAAGGGTAAGAAATATTATATTGATCAAGCAGAGAGACTGAATGCATTTAACTTTAATAACTTTAAAGGATGGGAATGCTCATCAGGTTATAGAAGTATTATTATAAGAGAACCAGATGGTACAATCAAAAGAAGTTACTCATGTCATGATGAACCATTAGGACAAATAGAAACAGGATTTAAATTGTTTGATGGACCTAAGACATGTATAACGAGTGCTTGTGTATCATCAGCTGATAGTAAGATACCTAAACGTAAACCAGGAAACTTGATCCCATTATGGACGGTATAGAAGGCCTTATAAATACTTTTGATATGAGAGAACTTCAGCTTGAGGCTGCGCTAGTTATAAGCTCACATAATGCAAACAATATTTGGATAAAACAATTTAAAGCAGATCATAACTCGGAGGAGTTTTATAAGAATGTCATCAAATGGTATATTAATGAATACGGAGGACTTCCTAGCGAAGTTGGACCCGGAAATAAAATACAACTTCTTTACGTTTAAGTGGGGAGATAAGTATGGACCAGAATATGTTAATAGATTATACGGAAGTCTATTAAAACGGTGTGATGTTCCTTTTAATTTCACTTGTATTACTGACAATCCTGATGGGATATGGCCTGAAGTACTTCTCTTAGATTACAATCAAATAGGCCCAGACTCTTGGAGAGCTTACGGTCAAGATAAAATCTTTACTCGTGAGAAATTATGTCTGATGGATTTAGATATTCCCGGCACAAAAGGTTGGATTGATTTAGATGTATTGATTAGAAAAGAAGTCACATCGATGGTGACACGTGACTTTAAGAAGCCTACTTTTATCCTTAATCATTGGAATATGCAGAATGAAAACTCTTTTAGATGGTTCGGTAAAGGATCTGATTGCCATGTGAATAGTAGCTTTGTTATGTGGAAAGATGATGTAGCACAATGGCTCTTTGATTACACTGATAAGAATCTAGAGAAGCTAATGTTCACTTATAAATCCTTAGATAAATACTTATATTACCAGCATTGGCGAACTGATAGATTAGATTTTTGGGAAGAGGGATTAGTAGATAACTTTAACTTTAGTAATCCTCCTCATATAGAAAGAAAGGGAGTGAGGATAACTTTATTTAATACCTCACATATTATTATACAAGGTATGGATATAGAAGCATACGAGTTACATGAAACAGAAGGCATGTGGCCATGGGACAAGTGGAGAAGTTATGACCAAAGTTGATGCATGGATATACACACAGGTAACAACATTTAGTGATGCTGAATCTATTGCTATTGTTGGACCAGCTGGTAAGAGAAATCTATACGACGAGTTTAAAACCATAAAACATTTTAAAGAAGTTAATATGTATGACTATGATCCTGCTCTTAAAAATGATAAGAATATTATTAATAAAGATGTTGTATTTGACACTGAGCTTAAAGAAGATCTTATTATAAATTACGCATGTGAGAAGATGTGGCCGCTGGGTGAGATGTATAAAGATAGAGAATTCATATTGATAGGTGATAATGAGAAACACAATGGTGATTGTAATCCTATAATAAGTAATAAGATGATGGTACAACAAAACTGTTTAACAGAGATTTGGTCGTTCAATGAATTTACAAGATGGAAAGGTAAATATTTTGCGGTGTTTGGATGCAACTAGTAAATACAAAACCAGCAATAAGGTCACGTGAGATAGCACCTGGAGATTTGATTGATAAAAACAAACTGCAAGATGATGACATATATTATAATATGCTCAAGTGGTTTAATAGAAATTACCCAGAACATATGGATAGGTTTGTTGAAAGTATATCACCGAATCAGGTAGAAGGTAAGACCTGGTTAGTAGAAGAATTGGAAAACGTGCAGATACCACGTGATGACGAAGGTAAGTTTAAGATTGAAATCGTTGGTGGTTGGTTTGGCTTTCCTATGATAGATTTATTATATGAAAAGTTTGGTGATCAAATAAGAGCTATAGACTTCTTTGATATGGATCCATTTGCTGCTAAAGTGTTTGGTGTATATCTAAGCACGTGGCAAATAGATATGAAGGGTATTAAAATATTTAGTAATGATATGGGTGACTATTTTAATTATAAAGAGAAACGCAGAGCTCATCTAATCATAAATACATCATGTGAACATATGCCTGATTTAGTTAATATGAAAGAACACTACTTTGATCCTGAAAGAACTTTGTTAGTACTACAGAGTAATGATAAAGATGATGAGCCTGATCATAACAATTGTGTTGAGTCTGCAGATCAATTAGCTGAAAAGAACGGTATAAATTTGTTATATGGTGGATGGCGAACAATGAAAAGTAGAGATGGTAAGAAACTATCTTATTGGAATAGATATATGGCAATGGGAAAATGGACTTAGAATTATTTTGGTGGGCAACTGCCTTAGGCTTTATATGGTGTCAGATAATAACTCATTACTCTGTCAGTGTAGGATTACACAAGTACTTTGCTCATGGAGCAATGAGAACAAGTGTGTTTCATGAATGGGGATTTGTAATAGGAATTCTTATTGCGTGTGTACGTACACCTATAGGTTGGATAGCAAGTCATAGAATGCATCATGCAGATACCGATGGCCCGTTAGATCCACACAATTATAAAGAAATAGGATATATGAAGGTAGCTTTAACTACTTGGGATATACCAAAGATACCTGTACGGTTTGCAAAGGACTTATATGATAATCCACGTTTAGTATGGGGTCATGAACACTGGAAAGAATTCCTGTTGTATTGGTGGGCAATTACTTTATTAATATCTCCATATCTATTTTGGGCTGCAGCACTTATGCCATTTATATTTGCTAAGATAGGATTTGGCATGTTGAATATAATTGGTCATTGGAATGGACCTACTGATGGACCATGGATGAATTGGATATTAGGTGGTGATGGTTACCATAAGCAACATCATTTACACCCACGTAGATTAGTACTAGGTAAGTATGATCTAGGTGGTAAATTGGCAGAGAGATTTTGGAAAAAGAATTAAGAAATAATAGATGGATTGATGTACCTATGTCAGCAGATGTTTGGCATCTGTTAAAAGAACAACGCATAGCTGATACTTATTATGCACGTGGTAACGGTGATGCAACTCAAGACTTAGATTGGGTTGAGGCAACACACAGAAATTGGGTTCATGATATCACTGACTTAAGTGATTTCCCATACTGTTATGTTACTAATGGTACTACAGATGCTATACATCATTGGTTACAAACAGAAGATCGTCAATGGCAATATATCAAAGGTGACTACGAGTATCCTAATATGATTGATGCAGGAACAGAGATAGATCACTCATATTTTATTGACCCTCATAAAGTATTATACCTATCTAATCCATTTGCTGGTGATGGTATGTTCAGAGATGTAGAAGTTGATTGCCCTGTTATATTAGACTGTACATATGTATCAGCTACTGCTAAACAACGAATACACATACCGAAAAATACTGAACAGGTTATGTTTAGTTTCTCAAAAGGATTTGGTATGATAGGTAACAGATGTGGTTTAGTCTATACAAAGAAACCTCATAAGACATTACATCTATTAAAAGAATTTGAGAATTGGAATTATGCAACGGTTAAAACGATGGATCTTATTATGAGTAACTTTGCTGTTGATGAGATGTTCGATGAAAATAGAGGAAGACAATTAGCTTTATGTTCAGAGCATAGTTTAATACCTGCTGACGTTTTTTTCCTTGCTCAGAGTGGTGATAAATATTATAAAAGGAGAAGACGAATGTTTGATAGTCCAACAGCAAGGCTTTGCTTAACACCACTATGGTAGTACCAACTTATTTAGGTATACCCCTATCTGAATTAGATCCAGATAATATAGCTGAGATGATTGGTAAATCGGGTGTAGTTGTTATAAGAGATAGTGGTGCAACACCTGAGGAATATGCCGAATGGTCATTAGGTTTAGGTTATCATTTAAGCCCAGAGATATGGTGTACTGATAAAGAACATAGTAATCTATTTTGGACTGTAACAAATGAGATGATGGATGATAGGAACCAAGGATTGTTTGGTGACTATGAATTAGATTGGCATACTAACATGACACCTGTTGCTGATGCAGAAGAAGTAATAGGCTTATATGCCAAGACAATAACCTATGAGACTGAGACATGGTTTGCTAATTCAGTGCCATACTTTAATCAACTACCTGAAGAGAAACAGAATAAACTAAGAGAACTTACTGTTATACTAGATCCTAAAAGAACGTTAGGTGTTATTAAGAAGGCATGGCAACCAGCATTCAAAAAGATATATGGTCAAGAAGTTCTTGATGAGATTAATAAGAATAGGAATACACGTGAGATAGTTAACTGTCAAAACATGGAGCCTGAGAATAAATCAAAGTTTGGTGCAAGTAGAGGTATAATGAATAATCATAAACTTGTGCCTGATCATCCGTTAGGTGTTGAAGGTTTATTCTTTAGCCCATATGAAGTACACGGGTTTAGTCTTAACGGTGATCCACTAGATAATTTTGAAGAAGGTGCAAGTAAAGCATTATTTGATGAACTATGGAATGATTATATATGTAATGACAGATACATATATAATCACAGATGGCAAGAAGGTGACATATGTTTATTCGATAACATAATAGGTATACATAGAAGACCAGATATACTTAAAGATAAGCCACGTAAACTATTAAGAACAGCTAAGTGGTATAAGTCACATATGAGAAAACACCATAACTATGTTGTATAAATAGAATCATGGAAGCAAGAACAAAATACAAATTACCAACGCACGGCGAACTAAAACATATTAAGATAGATCTTGGTAAGCTTCAAGCTGCAACCGATATTCTATCTGCTGAATATGTAGATGTTAAAACTGCTAACAAAGC
>TARA_B110000259_G_C14034363_1_pt1 | contig 16213 bp, 14 predicted proteins | sample TARA_B110000259 | Tara Oceans TARA_B110000259 (sample SAMEA4397649) | marine metagenome | biome: Polar Biome; feature: [SRF] surface water layer (ENVO:00010504); material: water (ENVO:00002006), including particulate matter (ENVO:01000060) such as... | depth 5 m | reverse complement strand
AAGTTATTATTTTTGGTGGTTCTGGGTTTTTGGGCTCTCATGTAGCAGACAAACTTACCGATAATGGATTTGAGGTCACTATTTGCGATCTACAAAAGTCTAAGTACATCAATAAAAATCAAAAATTTCTGGAATGCAATATTTTAGACTTAGATGAAGTTAAAAAAGCAATAAAAGGTTCAGACATCGTGTATAACTTTGCAGCGCTAGCAGATCTAAACATAGCTATAAAGAAACCACTAGAAACTATTCAAATTAATGTACTTGGAAATACAAATATTCTTGAGGCTTGTAAAATATTCTCAATAGAAAGGTTTGTATATGCAAGTACTGTATATGTTTATGGAACAGAAGGTGGTTTTTATAGATGTAGCAAAAAGGCTGCTGAGGAATATGTCAAAGAATATTCTAAAAATTATGATCTTGACTATACTATTCTTCAATACGGATCTTTATATGGACCAAGATCTGATATGTCAAATGGATTGCATAGAATTGTGGAGACGGCAATTAAAACAGGTTATCTTAAATATGACGGCAACCCAAATTCAAGAAGGTCTTATATCCATGTTGATGATGCAGCGCAATGGAGTGTAGATATATTAACCAAAGATTATATTAATCAGAGTATTATTCTGACTGGACAGGAGCCTATGAAAGTTATTGATATGCTTAAAACACTTTCTGAAATTATGAGCTTGCCTGAGGAAAAGATTAAGTTTTCTAGTCAGGTGCAAGAAGGACATTACATAATGACACCATATTCTTTGTCTAAAGATATCGGTAAAAAATATATACCATCGACGCACATTGATTTAGGTCAAGGATTACTCCAATTAATTCATCAAATAAATAAGTAATTCATGAATAAAAATCTATTAGCCGGTAAAAAAAATATATTCTGGGATTTTGATGGTGTCATTAAAGATTCAGTTGAGATAAAAAGTAATGCATATGAGGAATTGTTCCTCTCATGGGGCGAAGAAGTATCTCATAAAGTTAGAGATCATCATAAGCTAAATGGAGGAATGTCAAGATTTGACAAAATTCCATTATATTTGTCCTGGACAAATGAAGATTTAAACGAAACTTTAGTCAATTCGTTATGTAATGATTTCTCAGATCTGGTTAAACTTAAAGTTATAAATTCACCATGGGTTCCTGGTGTAATTGATCTTATTAACCATACGCACATCAATGATTATTCCTCCTACATCGTGACTGCAACACCTCAGGATGAAATAGAAGAAATCCTAAAAGTATTGAAAATTACTCATTATTTTAAAGAAATAATTGGCGCACCAATCAAAAAAAGCAATGCAATAAGCACAATCTTAAAAAAATATTTAATCTTAAATCAAGATGCAGTAATGATTGGGGATTCAAAAACAGATTTTATTGCAGCCGAAGAAAATAATATTAGCTTTATTTTACGAAAAACTTCTGAAAATAAAGAGCTTCAAGCATTAATAAGTTGTAAGATGGTCCATAATTTTAATTAGATTCTAGATTTTTTTATGAAATATAAAATAGCTGTATTATTCTCAAATTTCTTTTTATTTTTAATCTCTAATATATTTAGAATTCCTTTTATTGGAGAAATTATCTCTAGGAATACCTCTACTCGGTCCATGAAAGTTAGAAGTTTCAATTATTCAAATTCATTTAAATTTAAATCACTCAAAGCTCTGGTTGTAAATGAAAAGACTTTTTGGAGATTTAAAAATTTAGAAAAAAAGGAACCTGAAACGCACGATTTTCTCTCCTCGATAAATGATGATGATTTGTTGTGGGATATTGGAGCTAATATAGGTCAAATGACTTTAAGTGCAGCTAAGCAATCAAAGTGTAAAATTATATCTTTTGAACCCGATCCTGCTAATTTTTTTATTTTACAGAATAATATTTTCATTAATAATCTTGGAAATAGAGTTATGGCTTTGTGCATGCCTTTAAGTGACAATAATTCTATCGTTAGCCTACCTTTTGATCAAGATTCTATAGGATTTTGTAACGTTGGCAGATCTAATCTCTCTATTTTCGATAATTCAAAAGAGACTCAAATCCACAATTCAATTTTAGCTTCCAGTATTACTGGAGATTCATTTTTAGCTTTGTACCCCGAATTACTTCCAACTCATTTAAAAATTGATGTTGATGGTATAGAGCTCGATATACTTTTTGGACTTAAAAACCTTTTGAAGAGCAATAGATTAAAGTCAATCATTATTGAAGCAATTCATTTGGGTGATGATGCAAATTATAATGAGATAATTGACTTTCTTTCATCTTTTGGATTTAAAAGAAATGAAAGTAGGGAATCTAAAATTAAATTAAATGACCAAATCTTTAATATTATCCTTGAAAGAAGTTAAAATTTAATTATGGATAAGTTTAAAGCAATTAAAAAGTTAAGAAAAAAACTTAAAGATAAAGCCTCTGTAGGTTCCTGGATACAAATACCTAGCTCATCAATTGCTGAGATAGTTGGTGATTCTGGCTATGATTGGGCTGCTATAGATATGGAGCATGGTCAAATTTCTTTTAATTTACTGCCTGATTTATTTAGAGCATTGGAACTTGGAAATACTTTGCCGCTAGTAAGGGTTGCTCAGCCATGTTCAAATGATTGTAAGCTTGCACTAGAAGCAGGTGCTTCTGGTGTTATCATCCCACTTATTGAATCAGCAGACCAGTTTATTGCTATTAGAGATTTTTCAAGGTGGCCGCCAAATGGAAATAGGGGCGTAGGTTTTTCAAGAGCAAACTTATTTGGGAAATATTTTAACGAATATCATCATGAGGCACAAAATCCATTTTTAGTTGCAATGATTGAATCGAAAAAAGGGCTAGATAATATAGATGAAATCTTAGGTGTTGAAGGTCTTGATGCTATTTTAATAGGTCCATATGATCTATCCGCCTCATTAGGTCAATCAGGAGACTTTGACAATGAAGAATTTAAAAGTGCGCTAATTAGCATTAAAGAAAAATGTAATATGAGTAAAATACCTTGTGGAATTCATGTAGTTGAAGCATCTGAGGATGAGCTAAAAGATAAAATTGCTCAAGGGTATAGATTCATACCATATTCGCTTGACACTGTTATATTAAGAACTTTTTTGGATAATCCTATTAAATAAAGATGAATATTCTAGCAATAATTCCAGCAAGGATGGGTAGCAGTAGGTTCCCAGGAAAGCCAATGGCTAAAATATTAGGCGTTCCAATGATTGGACACGTTTATCAAAATGTTTCAAAGTGTGAGGATGTTACCAAAACGATTGTAGCCACCTGTGATAATGAAATTAAAGACTACATTAAATCTATAGGCGGTGAAGCCATTTTAACAAGTAATAAACATGAAAGGGCATCTGATCGATGTGCAGAAGCTCTTGCTGTGGTTGAAAGTAATAGTCGAATTAAATTCGATATCGTTGTCATGATTCAGGGTGATGAGCCAATGACTACTTCAAAAATGATTTCTCAAGCCGTTCGTCCAATGATGGAAGATCTAAATATTAAAGTCATCAATCTTGTAGGAAATATCAGTAATGAAGATGAATTTAATGACAGGAACTGTATTAAAGTGGTTTGTGATATCAATAATAATGCTTTGTATTTTTCAAGAGAGCCAATACCAACCACTCAGAATACAAAAAAAATAGAAATGAAAAAACAAGTTTGTGTTATTCCCTTTTCAAGAGATTTTTTAATTGAATATACAAATTTAGAACCAACTCCTTTAGAAATTATTGAGTCAGTTGATATGATGAGAGTACTTGAACATGGCTTTAAAGTTAAGATGGTTCAAACCGAATATGTAACGCATCCTGTGGATACTCTTGATGACCTCAAGAAAGTTGAAGGATTAATGTTAAAAAAAAATGGATCATAAATATGATTAGACATCAAAATTTATCTCTATCAGAATCTGAAAAATTAGGACTAGATAAACTAAAGAACATTTTTATCTCTGAAAGAGAAAGTAATTATATTGATGTAAATATTGATAGATGTTTGTTTGATGCTAGATATGTATCGACAAATTTCCCTAACAAAAAAATTCTAAATGTTGGAGGTGCTCCCTTCATCTTTGAAGCAATGATTATGCATATATCAGACGATATCACGTTAACATCTTTGGATATAGACCCTTCGGAATATAGCAAAGAAATTAATGATTTAGGTCTAGAGGTAATTGGTTGTGATATAGAAAAACAGTCAGCAAGAGATAATGTTAATTTTTCTGATTATGATGTTCTTTGTGTATGTGAGCTCTTTGAGCATATGAGATTAGATCTTATTGGAACCTTTGAGGACATTTATAATAAAATGAAACCAGGGTCATATTTATACTTAACTACACCAAACTTTTTTTATTTACCAAATATATTAGGCATACTTAAGGCAAAAAGATCTGGACCTGGCATTATCAAACAATGGAAAAAAATAAAAGATTTTGGTCATATGGGACATGTTAGAGAATACACCCCTATTGAACTCAAAGAATTTCTAGAATATTTTGGTTTTGAAACTATTGATATATTGCCTAGAAATACCAAAAAGTATTATGTGGGAAAAAATCCTGCTAAATTTTTAATCAAATTTATTTCACAGATTTTTTCTATATTTTCTAATGATTTTGTAATACTAGTCAAAAAAAATTAAATTCTAATGGCAGCTTTGGAAATACCACATCAATCTATATATATAGAATCAACTGATGAAATTAAAAGGCTGCACGATTTTTATTCAAAAAATCTTAACTATAAAATTATTAATAATAAATTTAATATTTTTATAAAAGACTCACCATTAATAAATGGCAAAACATTTACTTATAATAATGATAATCTTGCAGCAGTGTTTTATCGAGACTACTACCAACTTTTTTATACTAAATATCAATACAAAGAACTATTTAACTTAATTGAATCCAAAAAAAAAATTATCATAAGAACTGGAGATCCATATTTAAGAAGACTACTCATAGGTTATAAGAAAGCTGGATATAAAAATATTAAAATCCACAGACATAACTTATACAGATTCTCTGTTCTTATAACCGATCTTTTAAAAATCTTTTTAAACCTATATACATTTATAAGACATCCCTTTTTTATTTTTTTTAAAAAAAAATGCTTGGTTCATACCTCAAACAACTTTGGCCCAAATACTAAATATGACTACAGGATCGCCCCGGTTATAAAAAAAATTGATGAGAATAATATTCCACAATTATTTTTAATAAGAACAACGCACTCTCCTCTTAAAATTATAAAAAACCACTTTGCTAGAGACCATATCTGCATATATACAGATTCAATCATTAAAATAGCCAATATGGCAGGAATCATAAGAAATTTTATATCCTTCAATGGAACTAAAACTTCATTTGATACAATTATATTTCAAAAATTAAATCACGGAATTTACCCAATAATATACTCAATAAATATTTTAAAATTCTTTCTAAAAATGTTTAAGTCAAATACAGCATTTATCTCAGATAACTCTGAGAGGAGTATTATTGAACTTGTTGCATCCAATCAGCTTAAAATTAATACCATAGGCATTCAAATGGGTGTCGAATTATATTTTTATCATGGCCATAAATTTGCTCATGGTATGGAAAAGCGTCTTAAATTTATGGCACATAATAAATTTGGCGTATGGAGTAAGGGATGGGAGTCATACTTTATTAAACACAGCAAGGTTTTTGAAAAAAATAATATTTTTATTGCTGGTTTTCATAGAAATGTCGCTAGGAGAGAAAAAAATAATCTAAAAAAAAATAATGTCAAAAAAGTATTGTGGTTATGCGAAAATCTTACACCGGTTGAAGAAATAGTTGAATATATAGGCGCCTTGTTAAAAAATGATTTTGATCTTTGTATTAAAGCAAGGCCTCAACAAAAAGATGCAGGAGATAATGTTGCATCAGAGTTGATCGAGTATTTTGGTAAGGATAAATTTACTGTTATTACAGATCCTATAGAGATATGTGCCTCAGATTATGATTTAGCAATAGGGAGCTATACAACAGCTCTTTTAGATTGTGGTCTTATGGGGGTCCCTGTCCTGATAATAAAAAATAATACTTGGGAGGATATTTTTGATTTACAAGATAACCCTATATTGGCGCCTGTTTACGCTAAAGATTCAAGTGATTTAATTAGTAAAATAAATAATCTTCCAATACAGAGCATTTCATTATTTCTTGAAGAATACGCACCAGATTATAGATTAAATGGATCTGACTGGGTGCTTGAAGAGTTACAAAAGTCCTTTGAAAACAAGTTGGTATGAATAAATTAGGTATATTATTTGTAGCTGATTCACTTGAAATTATTGGAGGTGCTGAAGTTTCTACTAGAGACCAAATTCACTTATTGAGTAAGAAAGGAGCTAAAATTTCTTTTTTAACTAGTGGGAATAGTAAATCTTCTGGAGTTGATGAAATAGATATTTATAAAAATAAATATAAGGGCTTTTTTTTTAAAAAATCCAGCAATAACTTTCTTAGGAATTATAGAGGACTTTTTAATTTAAAAGCTTTGTTTGCAATGAAGAGGGCAATAAGTTTCTTTAAACCTAACGTTATAATATTTAATAATATATCAGGACAAGCCTCTTACTCGTCAATACTATATGCCAAATTTAAAGGTATCAATACTGTTCACATTTTAAGGGATACTATGTCGTTAACAGGTGGTAAATTCTTTTACTCTAAAACAAAAGATATATATAAAATAAATTATTTCGATGAGATAAAGAGAGCAAGGCTTCGGTTTAATCCTTTCAAAACATTCTTTACAAAATACTGTCTAAACAGGACAGATGTTCTTATATCAATCTCTTATGAGTTAAAACGTTTCTTTAACTATAATGGTATTACAATTGATCAGGTCATTCACAATGGAGTAATTGAGCAAACTTCTGATGAAAGCTACTTAAATCAGCACTCAAAACCTTCAAAAAAGTCCATATTTTGGCCTTCTAGATACTCTAAGTTTAAAGGCGGACATCAGATTATTAAAGCATTTAATTTAATTGATGATGGAAATATAGATCTCATCATAACTGCTGATAAAAAAGATATTAAAGACAAGGAAGTCTTAGACATAATAGATAGGTCTAATAATATTTATTTTACTGGGTGGATTTCGAAAGAAGATATTAATGGGTATATGCTTAAAGCGGACTTAATTTTATATCCATCTCTCTATCTAGAGCCGTTTGGAAGAGTTCCTGTAGAGGCAATGAGTTTCAAGAAACCAGTAATAGTATCAAATTATGGTGGTTTGCCTGAAATTATTAAGCATGGCTACAATGGTTATGTTGTTGATCCATTTAATCTCAACGATTTTTCAGAAAAAATAAAAAAAATTATTTATGATGAGAAATTAAAAAGAGATATTGGAATTAACGGATATAAAGAATATAAGAACTCATTCACTGGGGACAAGATGATAAATGAGTATTATAATATGTTGATAAATTTAGTAACTGAAAATGAATCCAATTCAACTCATCACATATAAAATTTTAATAAAACCCTATACTTTTTGCTATACATATACTAAATAACTATAAGCTAACTTAGCCAGAGAAATATTATGAAACTTAAGAAATTTTTATCAGAATTGATCGTTTTATTTTTTTATTCAATTGTACAGTTAATTTATACTCTTCCAATAATTGGTAAAAGAACTCTATGGAAATCAATACCAGCATCAGTAAAATCTTATAATTTTTCATACCCCAATAAATTTTTTATAAAAAAAATGAGAGGATTAGTTGTAAATGAAAGAAGCTTTATGAGGATGAGTAATTTATACAAAAAAGAGCCTCAGACTTTTAATTTTTTAAATGAATTAAATGAAAATGATATTTTATGGGATATAGGTGCAAATATTGGTCAAATTGCTCTTCCACTGTCAAAAAAAAATAATATAAAAATAATCTGCTTTGAACCAGAGCCTAGTAACTTCTTTATACTTTCTAACAACGTATATTTAAACAACTTATCACACAAAATATTTTTAGCTAATATTGCACTTCATGATCAGGATGGCTTTATTAATCTTCCTTTTAATGAATCAAACATTGGTTTTATCGATGCCGGCAGGTCCATGCTCTCAGTTAGTAATCCTAAATCAAGTAATGAGCTAGGTAAAAATTTCTTGACCTTGCCAGGGATGACTGGAAACACTTTCTTAAAAATTAATTCAGATTTAATTCCGAACGCAATTAAATTAGATGTTGATGGCAATGAGTTGAATGTATTAAATGGCATGAACGATATTTTATTAAGAACAGAACTTAAAAGAATTGTTATTGAAACAGTCTTTGATGGCCAGGCTAAAAACTCAACAGACATAATAGAAACTTTAACAAAATATAACTTTATAAGATCTAAAGAGTTTGAAGATCCGGAATCTAAATCAATGAAAAATTTATTTTTTATAAGAGACTAATTCATTATTAACGATCAAAAATATAACAGAAACAAGAATATTTCAATTATTCATTTTGACGCTGCTTTTCCACCTCCAGTAACTGGTGGAAAGGAAAAACAAGCTTATCTTTTATGTGATTCTTTAAGTTCAGATAATAATATCAATGTTAGTGTATTATCATTTCACTTTGATAAATCTCAAATAAAAAATACTGAAAACTTTGAAGTTTCAAGATTAGTAAAATCTAAATTTTATATCTTAAATATAATTTATTTTATTGCATCTAGTAGACCAAGGTATAAAATTATTCATATTCACACACCAAGTAGAGTTGGTAAATTTGTAGCTATTTTTGCTAGATTATTCTTTTATAAAGTATTTTTTAAAATCCCAAATCAAGGTTTAATCTCGATGAATAGTATAAAGGGCATTCTTGATTACTTATTTTTTAATTTTTTTGTAAACAAAATAGTTATTTTAGAAAATCAAACTAAAAATTACTTTAGTGGTTTTAAGTTTCTAAGAAATAAAGTATTAATGATACCGAATGGAATTTCTTTAAAAAAACAAAAAACTTACAGGAAGCCACTCGAAGAAATAAAATTAGTTTATGTTGGAAGACTTGTTGAGCAGAAAGGCATAAACGAAATATTGACCTTTGCATTAAAATTAAAAAATATGAACCATAAATTTTTTATTAATATTGTTGGGGATGGGCCAGATTTCAATAAAATAAAATCTTTTATTGTACAAAATAACTTAGTTAGCAATATAAGAATGCATGGGATGCTAAAAGATCCATTCGAAATGATGTATTCTTCTGATGTTTTGTTAATTCCATCAATAAAAGAGGGTATGTCAAATGTAATTTTAGAAGCGATGTCCATAGGCTTACCTGTTATTGGAACAAGGGTTGGTGCAATAGAGCAACAAATTGGTGAAGAATTTGATAAATATATATGTAATCCTAATCAAATCCAGGAAGATATGTATCGAGCATATCTAGACTTAATTAACAATAATCATATTGAAATTTATGGAAATTATCTTCACAAAAGATGCTCAAATCATTTTGATATATTAAAAACAGCTAAAGAATACTCAACTGAATACAAGAAAATATGCTAGATAAGAAAATAAGCTTGCTTTCAATTGTCGCTTTTTTTTTATTGGTTTTATGCTCCCCATTAATTTATATCGTTTATGATCTTTATTATTTAGGAGACTTGCAGCACTACAATAGAGTATATGAAGTTATTAGTGGTAGTGGAAATTTATCTGAGCAATATCTAAGATATACGATTATTCTTGCTGGCTATGAGGTAATTCATTTTCTATTAATTGCTATAGCGTCTGAATTCATTCCTAAACAGATCTTTTTTACTTTAATAAATATCCTTTTTTTATTTATTGGTGCAGCTGCTGTTTCAAAGCATACCTCGAAACCTTTTTGGTTAATATTAATTGTATTTGTATCAAATTTTTATATACATATACTTTTATTTCCTGCTGAAAGACTGAAATTTGGTTTTATTTTCCTTTTTATGGCTTTATTTTTTAATAAGAACTTCTATTATAAATATATATTTGTAATACTTTCGATACTTTCTCATTTTAGTATGCTGGGTATATACGTCGCTTTGTTAATAGAGCCAACACTAAGAACTTCGAAGAGACTAATCTTAAGTGGAAATATTCCAAAAATTATTTTTCCATTTATGGTTCTAATCCTACTTGGCTCAATTTTCTTTGCAGTTCCTATTTCGATTAAAATTTTTGGATATTATAATAATTATGGAAATATATTTAATGCCATACCTTTAACATTGCTTTTCATCTTAAGTTATTTTCATGCAACTCGGGAGAGAAAATCACTTTTACTAATACTACTATTTTTTATATTTCTATCTGTAATTGTTGGTGGTTTTAGAATTAATTTTTTTGGTATATTTTTTTGGCAGCTTCACTATTTAAAATATGAAAATATACGCTCAATACCTTTTATTTTAGTATTTTTTTACTGCTTTTATAAATTATTTGATTTTTATAACAAGGTCATATTGTATGGAGATGGCTTTGCAGCATTTTAAAAAAATTATTTATAAAATAAATATTGCAGCTATTAAAGTGTTTAATAAAATTTTATTAAATAAGGATATCTTTAAATTACGTTTATATTTATATTTTCGCTCTTCTAATTTATTACAAGATAGCTATAAAAATATCTTAATTATATGCGGCCATGGCGCAGGAGATTATCTTTTAGCATCATCTGCAATAATGGCTTTAAATAATAAATTTAGAGACTCATCAGTTACAGTTATTTTTACTCGAAAAGAGGCTTTGGAATTAGCAAAAGTTAATGACCTACATAAAAGACATAATTTAATTTTTTCAAGAGATATCAACTTAATTACTGAGAAACAAGACATAGCAATAATTCTGTCTGGTAGTAGTCCAGAGGTAATAAATATTCTTTCTTTTTTGCAACCCAAAGCAATGATTGGGTTTATCTTTAGCTTTAAGATTTTTTCTTCTATTAAAAATATATCCGACACAAAGGATTACTTATTTGAGAATCATATACAAAGAAATGACCAGATAATTCATTTGCTTGGAGGAAGCCCAACTGGAAATATTGAGTTTGCCAATAGTTCTCTTCAAAGTAATAAGAAAAATATTATTGGGAACTTTTTACCAATTACAAAAACATTAAAGGCTCTAAATACAGAACAAATTTTTGAAGTTGTTGATAGACAGATTAAATCTGGCCAATATTTATATGTTTATCATTTGGTCTTTAAGGATGAATATTTAACTAACAAGGATTTCTATGAGCACTTAAAAAATCAAATTGCTGATGATTCTTTTAAAATTAAAGTTTTTAGTAACTGGATAGAATTAATAGATTTAATTGTTAGTTGCAAAAAAATTTACTGTATTGATTCGGTTGCTTATCATATTGCAAACGGCTTAAATATAGATAGCTTATGTATTTTTGGTCCTACTAATGCAAAAAACTATATGCCCACTAACTCTGTTGGCCAAACGATTAATTTAAATGAATCTGAAATCCATTGTTACTATGGAACAGGCCATAAAAAATGTATCTGTACAAAAAATAATCAAAGAAATGACTTACAATGCGGTTATATGCTTAAATTAAATATAGAAGATCATTACTCATGAAAAAAAAAATTCTTGTATTTTCTCAATTTTATTTACCATCCTATAAGTCCGGTGGCCCAGTAGTAAGTATTTCTAATTTAATAAGTTCTTTAAATGATGATTTTGATTTCATGGTTTTTACTTCTGATAGAGATTCAAAAGAAACTAATAAATTTTCAGACTTGACCGCTAATGAATGGACTGAATTTAATGGAACTAATGTTTATTATGCTGACCGAAAAAAAATTAATGCACTGTTTTTGATTAAGCTCATAAAAAAAAGTACACCAGATACTGTTTATCTTAATAGTTTTTTTTCTGTTAAATTTAGTATTTTGCCATTATTTGTACTTAAGATTCTATTTCCTAGTATAAAGCTGGTTCTAGCTCCAAGAGGAGAGTTTTCTGATGGAGCATTATCCCAAAATGCCTATAGAAAAAAAATCTACATATTTCTATTTCAATTTTTAAACTTAAAAAAAAATATAATTTGGCATACAACAAATACTAACGAAAGCGTGCATGTTAGAAGAAATTTATCTATCAATGATGATGTAATATTTATTTCTAAAAATCTTGTTATTAAGACTGATAAAGAACTCTCTTCAGGGTTAGATATGAGCAACCCTAATCTACAAATAATTTTTTTAGCCAGAATAACGCCAACTAAAAATCTAGATTTAGCAATTGAACAATTAAATAAAGTAAAACGCAATGTGAGTTTTGATATATATGGACTTATTGATAACGAACCTTACTGGGATCAATGTAAAATATTAATATCTAAATTACCTAAAAATATTGATGTGAAATACTGCGGTATAGTGAACCCAGATGAAGTCATTGAGACCTTTAAGAAATATGATATTTCATTTCTTCCAACTGCTGGCGAGAATTTTGGCCATTCCATTGTTGAGTCTCTTTTTGCTGGAACAAGGGTTTTAATTAGCGATCAGACACCCTGGAATGATATTAATGATACTAAAGCAGGATGGGCAGTAAATCTTGAAGACAAGGATAGATTTGTGCACATAATAGATAACATTATTGATACATCGCCTATAGAAAGAGAGCAGTCTAGATTGCATGCAAAACAGTTCTATGAAAAAGCTATTGATAACCAATCAGCAATTGAAATGTTAAAAAATAATTTATGTTAATTTTATAGGAGCCATAAGAGTGATATTTTGCGGTGACACAGTATTTCCTAATATATATGATGATCAGGTTATAGATAAATCTAATAAAGATTTTATACAAAAAAATAAAATTGTAAATTTAGAAAGCTTGATAGACTTAAATAACAACAATATTAAAAAAACATCCGGAATTGCACTTCGCTCTTCAAAACAAATTGTTAAATTTTTTGAAGATCTAAATGTAATCGCTGTATCTCAGGCTAATAATCACATCACAGACTTTGATGAATCAATTGATCAACAGAAAAAGTATCTAAAAAAATATAAAATTGATTCTTTCGGAGCTGGTGACACTTATTATGAAGCCTCAAAACCATTTTTTTATGATGAGAAAGGTGTGAGTTATGCAGTAATAGCATTTGGTTGGAAGGCAATTGGCTGTGAGCCTGCAAATGCACAAAAAAAAGGAGTAAATCCTTTAAAATATGAAATTATCATTGATCAAGTTATTAGTTTCTTTAATAAGTTTTCTGGGGTTAAATTAATTTGCGTTTTTCATTGGGATTATGAGTTTGAACTATACCCACAACCAGCCCACAGGCAACTTGCATTTGAATTAATTGATATGGGTGTTGAAGCAATTATAGGGCATCATCCCCATATAGTTCAGGGCTATGAAATATATAAGAGTAAACCTATATTTTATAGTCTTGGTAATTTTTATTTTCCTAATGGAAATTATAATGGCTATAACATTAATTTTTCAGAAGAGGCTAGAAATGGTTTATGTGTAGAACTGAATGATGATTTCAGAAACATAAAACTCTACTGGACATATTTAGATGAAAATAAAAAAATGCTGATTAAGAGCCAAGAGAATCTATTAAACAGCAATAAGCTAAGGGACTTATCTAATTTTTCTGGAATGGAGCATCAAGAGTATATTAAATGGTTTTTCAAAAACAGAAAGAAAAATAAGCTCTTACCAGTTTACAAAACCATTAATTCAAAGTATGAAACTTTTTTTAATGATAAATTTATTCAAGTTCGACAAGTATTGGTTGATTTTTTAGTTCATAAAATTTTAAAAAAATAGAATGAACCTCAAAGAAAAAATATATCAAAACTTACCAATATTTCTTCAGAATATAGCCTGCAATATTGAAGGATATAGAATTGTAAATAGAAGGTATTCAAAAGAATTCTTTCAAAAACTAAAATATATTAAATATAGAAATCAACTTCCTAAAGAAAAAATAAACGATCTAAAAGTAATTAGATTGAAAAGCCAATTAATCCTAGCCTATAAAAATACAAAATATTATAAAGATTTGTTTGATAATATTGGATTTAGTCCATACAAATTTGATAATTTGAGTGCTTTAGAGATGCTGCCAATACAAACAAAAAATGATGTTCAAAAAAATATAAGCAATATGACTAATAAATCAATCTTAAAAAAAGATTTTTTTCTTAATCATACAAGCGGCACAACTGGTGCTGGGCTAATATTTCCTGAAACAAATGAGTGTGAGAGAGAAAAATGGTCAATATGGTGGAGATATAGAAATAATATTGGTATTGATTTTGATATGTGGTGTGCTTATTTCGCTGGAAGAAACATTGTTCCTATAAAACAGTCCATGTCTCCATATTGGAGAGTTGTTAAACCAACTAAACAAGTGATGTTTAGTATGCATCACTTAAATAAAGATTCTGTAAAATCATATATTGATGAGATAAATAAAAGTAAGCTTCCATGGATTCATGGATATCCATCAACAATTTCATATATAGCCTCCATGATGCTTGAACAAAATTTACATATCAATCACCAATTAACCCATATAACTACTGGTGCAGAAAGTTTACTGCAAAATCAAAAAGAGCTAATTAAAAGAGCTTTTGGAATATACCCAACACAGCACTATGGTTTGGCTGAGCCTGTAGCTAATATATCGCAATGTAAATTTGGAAAACTTCATATAGACGAAGACTACTCTCATCTCGAACTAATACCTTTAGACGGTTTTAAAAACAAATATAAAATTGTTGGCACATCACTTATTAATGATGCTCTAATGTTTCTAAGATATGATACAAATGATATTGTTTCATTATCCCAAAATCAAACATGCAAGTGTAAAAATTTTGGTAGAATTATTGATGAAATTGATGGTAGAAAAGAGGATTTCTTGCTTCAGAAAGATGGAACAAAAGTTGGAAGACTTGATCATATATTTAAAGATATGATAAATGTAAAAGAAGCTCAAATAAAACAATTCAAAAATCAAGGCGTAATATTTTATGTAGTTAAGAATGATAATTACAAAAATTATGATGAAATTATTCTTCAAAAAGAGATAGAAAGCAGACTTAATATTGACTACGAAATTGAGTATCTTAACAAGATAAAAAGAACAAAAAGTGGTAAACTTAAGTTCGTTGTATCGGAAATATAGCTGGAAGAAAAGTTATAAATGTTAGAGCACTTTAACTAGATTTATTATGAAACAAGTCCTTCAGAACCTAAAAAATGGTCAAACTATATTAGCTGAGATACCTGCTCCAAAAAATACAAAAGGTAATATTTTAATTTCTTCGTCTGTTTCACTTATATCAGCTGGAACTGAAAAGATGCTTATCGATTTTGGAAAATCTGGCTATTTAGAAAAAGCAAGGAAACAACCTGATAAGGTGAAACAGGTTTTCGATAAAATTAAAAGCGATGGACTCTTACCTACTTTAGATGCGGTAACTTCTAAATTAAACCAGCCTTTGCCACTAGGATACTGCAATGTTGGAAAAGTACTAGAATCTTCAGAACGTCAATTTTCAAAAGGTGATAGAGTCGTTTCTAATGGCCCTCATGCTGAAATTGTTCGAGTTCCTAAAAATTTATGCGCAAAGATACCTGATAATGTTGACGATGAAACCGCATCTTTTACTGTTTTGGGTGCTATTGCACTTCAATCTATAAGACTTGCAAATCCATCTCTTGGAGAAATATTTGTAGTCTCTGGGCTCGGTTCTGTAGGTTTATTGAGTGTACAAATATTATTAGCCAATGGTTGCAGAGTTATTGGTATAGACTTCAATGCTGATAGATGTGATTTAGCTAAATCCTTTGGAGCTGAGGTTGTTAATCTTTCTAACGGCGAGGATCCTGAGTCTTTTGTTAATAAATTTACTAATTCGAATGGTGTTGATGGGGTAATAATAGCTGCTTCATCATCGAGTGATGAAATAATTCATTCTGCTGCAAATATGTGTCGAAAAAGAGCAAGAATTATTTTGGTTGGTGTTGTTGGTCTAAATTTAAGAAGAGATGATTTTTTTGAAAAAGAGATCACTTTTCAAGTTTCTTTTTCTTATGGACCTGGAAGAAATGAAAAGACATATGAGGAGAATGGAATTGACTATCCTTTAGGTTTCGTAAGG
>TARA_B110000259_G_scaffold154865_1_pt1 | contig 16227 bp, 14 predicted proteins | sample TARA_B110000259 | Tara Oceans TARA_B110000259 (sample SAMEA4397649) | marine metagenome | biome: Polar Biome; feature: [SRF] surface water layer (ENVO:00010504); material: water (ENVO:00002006), including particulate matter (ENVO:01000060) such as... | depth 5 m | reverse complement strand
TAATCAAGTAAACAAGACAATATGAGTAAAGAAAAGACTGTTTTTGTTGCAGGTAATTTTAATGTTCTTCATCCAGGCCATTTACGCCTTCTGAGATTCGCAAGTGAGTGCGGAGGAAAGCTGATTGTTGGAGTATTTAGTGATCGTATTTCAGGAGAAGGCTCATATGTTCCAGAAGAGTTGAGACTTGAGGGAGTTAAAAGTAATAGCTGGGTAGATAAAGTAATTCTAATTGATGATTCAGTTACTGAGATTATTGATAAAATTCGTCCAGATATAGTTGTAAAAGGAAAAGAACACCAAAATCAATTTAATCCTGAAGAAAAAATTCTTCAATCATATGGAGCAAAACTTCTATTTGGTTCTGGAGAAACTACTTTCTCTTCACTGGATATATTGCATAAAGAATTTTCTCAATCAACACTAAAAGATATTGCTCTTCCTTTTGAGTATATGTCGAGACATTCTATAGATATTAATAATTTGAAAGGTCTAATAAAGGGGTTTTCTTCATTAAAAGTGTTGGTTATAGGTGATTTAATTATTGATGAGTATATTACCTGTGAGGCCTTAGGCATGTCTCAGGAAGATCCTACAATTGTTGTCACTCCATTGGATACCACTAGATTTATTGGTGGAGCAGGAATTGTTGCTCAACATGCTACTGGGTTGGGAGCTCAAGTAGAATTTGTAAGTGTCTCAGGTAGTGATGAAGCTCGTGACTATGCTCAGAATGCATTTAAAAAATCTGGGGTCAATGCACATCTTATAGTTGATGAAAGTCGCCCAACTACTATCAAACAGAAGTTTCGAAGCAAAGGAAAGAGTTTATTGCGTGTTAATCATCTTCATCAGGATGCAATCAATAGTTCTTTACAGGACAAAATTAGTAAGATCATTGAATCTGTTATTCAAGATGTTGATTTACTTGTTTTTTCAGATTTTAATTATGGTTGCCTCCCACAACTCTTAGTAGATAAACTGATAAAGTTAGCAAATGCAAATAATGTAATGTTGGCTGCAGATAGTCAATCTTCTTCTCAAATAGGTGACATTTCTCGTTTTAAAGGCGTAAATCTAATTACCCCAACAGAGCGAGAGGCAAGAATTAGTTCTCGCAACCATGAAGATGGACTGGTAGTTTTGGCTCAGCAACTAAAGAAGCTATCGTCAACTGATCATATTTTCTTAAAGATGGGCGAAGAAGGCATGTTAATTTATTCTGGTAATACTAATGGTAATGAACTTCTTACAGATACTATTTCTGCGCTTAATACTTCTCCTAGAGATGTTGCTGGTGCAGGAGATAGTTTATTGATTAGTGGGGCACTAACAATGACTGCTGGTGGCAGTATTTGGGAAGCCGCACTCATCGGATCTCTTGCTGCTGCAATCCAAGTAGGCAGAGTGGGAAATACGTCTTTAAAAAGTAAAGAGCTATTGAAAGAGCTAACTTAAATGCGTGCAATATTATTAGCAGCGGGGCTTGGCACTCGGTTGCGACCGATTACTGATACAATTCCTAAATGTCTTGTGCCAATAAATGGTAAACCACTTATCGATTATTGGTTAGAGCAACTGACAAAGGCAGGTATAAAGAAATTTTTGATTAATACCCACTATCTTCATGAACAGGTTGAGTCATATATAGAGCAATCCAAATTTGCGGGTATGGTAAATTTGGTTTATGAGAAAGAGCTGCTTTTAACAGGTGGAACAGTTATTGCGAACAAAGATTTTATTAGTGATGAGCCATTTATGTTGGTTCATGCTGATAATCTTTCTATTTGTGATTATAAAGATTTTATCAATGCACATAAAAATAGACCTCCTAATACAGAAATAACGATGATGACTTTTACAACTGATGACCCTAAAAGCTGTGGCGTTGTTAAAATAGATAATTCTGGCATTATTCAAGAATTCCATGAGAAGGTTCAAAATCCTCCGTCTACAATAGCAAATGGCGCTGTTTATATTGTTGAGGCCAGTGTTATTAGTTATATGGAAAGTTTAAAGAAAGTAAAAGTGGACTTTAGTGTGGATGTTTTGCCATATTTCATGGGAAGAATCTTCACTTATTATAATGGCCTGTACCATCGTGATATTGGTAATATTAGAGCATATGAATTAGCCCAAAAAGAAACTAATTCTTTGTATAGAAAAACCTCATGACATCAAAAGACCACTCTACAGTCCATCTAACCAAAGAGCTTTTTTTATTAATGGAGCGCAAAAGGCGTTACCAATTCCTAATATTGCTAACATTGATGATATTCACATCAATGTTTGAGGTTATTAGTATTGGTGCGGTCATACCATTTTTAGGAGTATTGATTGAACCATCTAATATTTTTGAACTGCCTGCCGCACAATCATTCATTCAGTTTCTTGGAGCAGATCAGCCGACCCAAATCGTATTCCCGATTTCAGCACTATTTGCCATCGCAGTATTGTTGTCAGGCGCAATGAGATTATTATTATTATGGGCATCAGTTAGGTTTTCATTTACTTTAGGTGTAGATTTTAGTGTTGGTATTTTTACCCAAGTTATTAACCAACCTTATATTGCACACACGAAACAAAATAGCAGTGACATTATAAGTGCTATTTCAATAAAAATTGCTCAGGTTATTGATGGCGTGGTGTTATCTGTGCTAAATATGATCAGCTCTTTTATAATTTTTATAGCAATTATTACTATTTTGCTAATAATTAATCCTGGTGCATCATTAATTGCAATTTTATTTTTTTCATCGTTTTATTTATTTTTTATTTTATATGTGAAGCAAAAACTAAAAGTAAACAGTTTGAATATTTCTCATGAATCAAATAGTTTGATCAAATTATTGCAAGAAGCCCTAGGTGGAATACGTGACATTATTATTGATGGTAACCAGCAATTATATCGCGACATTTTTAAAAGAGCTGATCATATTTTTCGAAAATCACTAGGTAGCAATCTCTTTATTTCTAGTAGTCCTCGTTATATTGTGGAAACATTTGGTGTTATTCTCATTGTATTATTGGCATACATGCTGTCAACTCAGGGTGAACAGAGTTTTGCTGATGGAATTCCTGTTCTTGGTGCTTTGGCATTAGGGGCTCAGAGATTATTGCCAGTAATGCAAACATCTTATAATGCATGGGGAAACCTTAAGGGCACACATTTTGTTTTAGAAGAAGTATTGGTTTTTTTAAATATTAATGACAGTAAAACGATGAATGTGATTAATGATAACTGTGCTTTTGAAAAAAATATAAGATTGAAAGATGTGTCATTTGGGTACGATGAAAACTCCTTGCCAACAATAAATAAAATAAATGTAGATATTAAAAAAGGCGATTGTATAGGAGTTATTGGCAAGACGGGAAGTGGAAAGAGTACACTTATTGATATTATGATGGGGTTATTGGATCCAACTCACGGTACATTAGAAGTTGATGAAAATGTTATAACAAGTAGCAACCGAAGAGCATGGCAATCTCGGATTGCACATGTGCCACAGAATATATACTTATCCGATAGTACACTTGAAGAAAATATCGCTTTCGGAATTCCTGTAGAAGAAATTGACAGTAGCCTTGTTAGGCGTGCAGCTATAAGTGCCAATATCGACTCCGTCATAAACGAATGGCCGCTTAAATACAAGACTATACTAGGGGAGCGAGGTATAAGATTATCCGGAGGGCAGAGACAACGAATAGGAATTGCTCGCGCGCTTTATAAACAGGCCGATGTTTTATTCTTAGATGAGGCAACCAGTTCGGTGGATACTATAACTGAGTCAAGTATTATGAAAGCTATTGAAAAGTTAGGCAATGACGTAACCCTTATAATTATTGCCCATAGAATTACAACATTGAAAAACTGTTCTAGGATATTAGAATTAACTAACGAAGGTAAAATTTATGAGAAAGCATATTCTGATATTACAGAACCTTCTCTTGAGTAGTTACGGAGTGTTTTGGAATGGAACTAAATGGATTCCGTATAGTAAAAAGAGAGACTAAATTGAAGAAAAATAGCATATACGACTTCTTTAAATTTGGTCGCGGAGGTTTCGAAGATAAAGTCCTTATTAACCTAATATATTCACTCGGGTTAATCGTATTCGTATATGCCAATTGGAGTTTTATTTTTGGTGGTAAGATTTTATATGGAAGTAGCTTTTCTTTTCAGTCCTATCCTCTGACCGTTGAATACTTCAAGGCCATTTCTGAAGGCTTATACCCATTTTTTAGTTGGAACTATGGAGTGGGATTCAATAATTTGGCGGACTCTCAGCAGTCGCTTTTACATCCGCTTAAGATACTTCTTTCGATTATATTGCAATCACCTTATCGCATCGACACGATATTCCTTTTGTTTCACGTGGCTTTGATATTTATCACGTCCATCAAACTCTCTAATTACTATTTACTCAACACAAAATATTCTTACGAGAAAGCTATAATTGCGATCTATTTAGCCATTGTAATCATTCTTAATATCTCGATTTTTTCGAATTACGCGCATGTTTTTTTTGTTGCCGTCTTTGCTTACTTCCTAGTTTTGATATTTCTAATAGACAAATTTTTGTCGAATCCTAGTCGTTGGTGTTTTTTTCAGATTGTTGTAACGACTTGGTTGATGCTGTTATGTGGAAATTACGCCCTGCAATGGGTCGTTTTATCTGCTCTTGTCGTTTTCATGGGCTGCAGAGTTTTTCAAGAAAAGCTGTCGTTTTCCCCCGCAATCCTTGTGATAGTTGCGTTTGGTCTAGCCTTCGTTATCGCCGCTCCACAAATACTTGCGACTTTCGAAGCGATGCGTCTTTCGGCTAGATCTTCGCCAGGAGGCTACGATAAATTCTTTATGTCTGCTGGTCCGGTCCAATGGTTGAGTTACGTTGCGCCAGGGAGTAGCTACCTGTTGTACAAATACGGGCACGAGGTTTTCGCTAGATGGGGAGACAATAGCCTCACAGATGGGCTTCACTATATCGGCGTAATCCCTGTGGCATTGTTTTTCTATTCGCTGGCGAAATTAAAAGACATGCCTGGACAGGTTAAGATTTTCTCATCAGCTGCTCTTCTAATGGTGATTCGTGCTGCAGGATTGTTCGCATTCGTAAATCTTTTGCTCAATCAGCTGCCCATATTTGGTCAATTTCGAGCGCCTATTCGTAGTTTTTGGGTGCTAGATGTGCTTATTCTTTTGCCCACAATTTTCGTGCTTGCTAACGTACGTTCGATCGATATGTACCGGCTACGTCAAATACTGAACGCCATCATTATGGTGATAATCTGTGTAACTGTTTGTGCATTCATTGTGAGTTTAGGTTGGGAGAGATCCCTGCAAGAAAATTGGAATCTCCTTGCGGTTAAGGAAATAGCGTACTGCTTTATTAGTTTAACCATTGCTTTATTGGCCAGAGCATTTGTGTCGAAAAAACGTCATGCCAACGGTAGGTCCCTATTAATTGTTTTGGTCGGACTTTCGACACTTGACCTTGGGTTACATCACCTGGGGGTTGCGAAAGAATGGACAGATCCTACTGTGACGATGCTCGAGGAACGTTCATCCGTTGTTGATCGTCGTTGTGACGAGATGGAAACGCAACGGGTGTGGATGGACTTTACCTGGCCTCAATTCTCTACGACAATATTCCCTCTGACTTCATCTCAAGGTAAATTTCACTCGAACGAAGAATCGTTGCCTACGCCCGAACTTAATGGAATTACTTGTACCCTGTCGTATAGCTTGGTTTCGTCACGTCTCACCTCTAGAGCGATGAATGTGTTTTATGATCGTTGGATCCAAGAATTTGATGACGAGGAAAGATATTCTCTCCTTAAATACATGGGTTTCGATAGCTACTCGTTGATCAACTCGAACGTCGGCAATTCAAGTGCCAGTGAAGAATTTGTGGCGATACCTTCGCCGTCCGTCCCGATACCGACTGCAGTAGAAAAGCTGGAAACTCTTATTGAATCGCTGGAACGTACCGCTGAGCCCACGTTTATTGGGCAGCTTGATAACGTATATATGTTCTTAAACCAGCTAGAGCTAATACAATACCTTCCAAGCACAGAGCGCGAAACGGTTCGTCTTTCAAACGACAATGTTGCTCTATTATTACCGCCACCTTTCTACTATTTCATTGAATACGAAGGGTCGAGCGTGGTCCCGATTCAAAGTCACGGTCCATGGTATATCCTTCCCGACGAAGTGTCCGGAAGTGTTAAGGTAACTTATGTTCCGGTGCCTGAATTGATTGGAATATTTCTCAGTATGGTCGGCATATTAATGATGGGCTTAATTATTTTTCTTTTTAGATCAGACTGGAATGTCCGATTGGATGTTTTACACAGACTCACAAGCACGATCGTTGAGGCCATTCAAAAAGGATTTGTAACATTAGTCAAAACACCAAATTACCGAAATTTGTTGTTTGGGGTATCTGCCCTAATTACGTCTGCTATTGCCATAGCAGGTTTCACGGTCCTAAACACAATGGCTATCGCAGTGTCGTTTTCCTTTCTACTCATTCTTCTCTATGCCGTATATCAAATCGTCATCGCCGTTGGTAATGACCATTTGTATGGATATGGAGCCGCAGCACTCGTGGCCTTCAGTTTCTCGGTCGGGATGTTGTACGCTGCATTGAACGCTGTTATCAACAAGCCTGGAATTGGTTCTAGCATCGTTGAGATTCTTGATATCGCATTAAAATCATTTGGATTCGGGAACTAAATTCTTTCAACGAGTGGTTGTTTTTACGATACGTATTTCTACGTGATGAATGAGGCTACCCGTCGATGTTCTAGGTGGGACATATAATGCCATGACTACTAAAAGACCATCAGATCGATAACTGCTACGTCGTCATCAAGTGAGACTTCTTGGAATGAGCGCTTTCAAATAACTTCATTGTCATTACAAAGATGACCTATATTTAACAACTGTAGAAAATGATTTAAGTGAAGTATAATTCCATTATGAAGGACTTTTTTGAACTTATCCGATGGAATCATTGGGCAAAAAACGTATTCGTTTTAGCCCCTCTATTTTTCAGTGGGGACTATTATGATATTAGTAATGTCGTGCTAGTACTAAAAGCCTTCTTTATATTCTGTCTGGTTTCAAGTTGCGTATATATATTTAACGACCTACTCGATTACGAAGCTGATAGTGCGCATAACAAAAAGAGGCTCAGACCTCTGCCGTCTGGACGTATAAGTAAACCGATGGCCGTGTTGATATTATCTATTATGTTTATATCAGCGTGTTTGTTGCTATACACATTACGTATGCCAATTAACTTCATATACGTGGTGTTGTTATATGCTCTGATTAATTTGGTTTATTCGACGGGACTTAAACACATTCCAGTGCTTGAATTAATACTGGTTTCAAGCGGCTTCGTTTTGCGTCTAGTGGGTGGTGGTGAGGCTCTGAGCATTGGCCTGTCTCCATGGATTATTGCTGCAACCGCGTCGCTGTCGCTCCTCATCACAGTGGCAAAGAGAAGGAGCGATTTGGTCCAAAAGAGTGATCCAGAAGAACAAAGGGCATCGCTAATTGGTTATAACGTTGAATTTCTGAACTCACTCTTATCAATATTGGTATCAGTTACCATTGTTGTATATATTATTTTTTCGATATCTGATTACGCGATCGAAAGGCATGGTCAATTTATTATATTTTCGTCGATACCAGTATTAATAGGAATGTTTAGATTTTTACAACTTGCTATTGTTTTTGAACGAGGCGATTTTCCCACGGAATTGATTACTCGAGACAAGGGGATGGTAGCCAGTATATTGTTATTTGTTTGTATTTTTATATTGACAACATTCGTTGGTGATACTTAAGACTATGCGAACCAGTTATTCATCTATCAATACAACACCCGGGTAATATATTATGAACCTTGGACCTTATAGATGTTGTTAGACTATATAATAATTTGTCCGCTCGCATTTGTGCTTGGGGGTTCTCTAAAATTTTGTATCAATTCGATAAAGTCAAGGAACTTAGCGTTTGATCAGATAGGCCTGGGCAACTTTCCGAGCACCCACATTAGCATCGTTTCGTCTATCACATGGCTTGTATATTTTAGGGAAGGATATTCCGATCCTTTGTTAGGTGTGTGCTTAGCTTTATTAATCATCGTGACCATCGATGCGCTCGATACACGGAAGAAGATCGAGGACATCGTTAGGGTGTTGCGAGTTGAATTAGGTGACGGCAAAAGTATAGAGGGTTTGCGCGATAAAACAGGTCATAATCCCATTGATGCAATCGGTGGTGTTGGAGTTGGATTTCTGGCTGCGTTAATTATTGTCTGTACAACCACTTAGAACGGTTTAGCTTTTGATTATTGAGCGACATTTATTGAAGTTCTTGATTGTTGGTGTTATGGGCACCGTTATTAATTACCTGGTTTTCTATCTTATATATTCAATATGGAACGTTCATTATATATTGGCATGTATCGTCGGATATATATCAGGTCTTTTTCTGGGTTTTTATTTAAACAAGGAGTGGACGTTCAAGAGGAATGATCACGTATTTTCTGGGAAATCCCTGGTGCTCCGATATATATGTCTGTACGGGTTTACGCTGGTCGTAGCCATCTTAGTATTATACCTGATAGCAGAGATTGCAAATGTGGATCCCTTATTTGGCTATATCGTGTCTATTTTCTGTTCGACAGTACTGAATTTCTATGGGCTCAAATATGTAGTATTTAGAGCCAAGTAGTTCCGATAAACGACTCGGATAAAGGTGCGATATCTCGTTGTTCTAGTTTTCTCGTAAAGACTTTTGGTATTGAAGATGAGTTAAATTATTACTTTGAAAGAGAAGATAGTAAGAAAAACTGTTATAAACTACTCCACAGTGTTTGACACCATACAAACCATTAATCCTGTATGATATTTTTTAGAATAGAAAACTATAGAATCAACAAATATATCCTCAAGCTTCCCAGTATTAATCAAAGACTTTTATATGCATAGCTGTTAATTATTTAAAGTTGCACAGTAAAGTTAAGCTTAGTCTAATTTTTGCACTAAAGGACGAACCTAAAAAACTACATTTCCTAAATCTTCTTCGTCAGTCAATGTCTTTATTCTCACGTACTGAGATAAAATATGCATCAAGCTATGATGGGTGTCCTCCACAACTCCATAATTTTCGTTGGGTATGTATATGCTGTAATCGCTCTCATCTTTTGCCTTGCCTCCCGAAAAACCTACAAAGCTTACTGAAATCATCCCTAAAGTTTTTGCAGCTTTAATAGCCTTTACAATGTTAGGGCTATTGCCACTGCTAGAAACACAAATAAGGATGTCTCCTTTTTCTCCATATCTTTCTAGCGAAAAAGAAAAAACACTCTCATAGTCTATATCGTTAGCAACTGCTGTAAGTGTTGGTATATTACTTGAAAGAGAATGGATTACTGGAGAAATATCAGTACCGGTAGAGGATCCTTTCAGAAAATCACAAACAAAATGTTCTGAAATAGCGGCAGAACCTCCATTGCCACAAGTATATATCTTCTTCTTATCTTTAATTGAGTTAATCAACAAAGAGGCAATTTCATCCAGTTCTTCCAAGTCAATTGAATCGTAAGCCTTTTGCATTTCACAGGCGTAATCTTTTACAAATTCATTCAATTTAAGGTGTGTTTTGTTTGGGAATTTCAATATCTTAAGTTCCTACATTACTAGATTGGTGTACTCTACATTAATTAAATAATTAAGTACAATTGTGGTTTTACAAATAACTTAACTCCTTGTTTTTAAAGCATTTATTATTTGTGCGATTACTCCCACTCAATAGTAGATGGTGGCTTGCTGGATATATCATATACAACACTACATTCCATCAATTTTTACTTAAATTCTTTTGAAAAGGTGATAATAAAATTCCCAGAAATATGCCAGGCGCCTTAATTAAATCCAAAGATAAACCCATAAATCCAATAATAATCCAATTTTTTGGAAATATAAAACCTCCCTTTATTCCTAGTTTTAATGGTAACAGTACCCCTCGGTAGAGAAAAGAAGTAGCGAAAACAAGGGCAACGTATATCTTGGTGATGTGCGGTATAAATAGAACTGAATCTTCTTCCCAATCAACTACATAAAAATTCCAATAATAAACAGAAAATAATAATATAAAAAATAAAAAAACTTTTGCAAACCAGTTGAGTATATTAAATTGATCCGGTGGCTTAAAAAGACGTCTAAATGCCATATAAAACAACAACATTATAACCAGTGAGAGAGCATAGATTTTTGTAATATTAGAAATAAATAGTGGGTTTGTATCCCAACCGCCTATAAGGTAATTCCACTGAGTGATAACTAAACTAAAAAAGATCAGTAACACGCTAAGATAAACATCTCTAGTATTTCTTTGAGCACTAACCTTTGCACTGTGCATGTAATATATAAAATATTTCTTTTGTAATGCAAAGAGGCTATTGGGTAAACTCGAGTAATCTAAAGTTATATCGTCTGGGGTGGTTAATTTCTTGCAAACATCTCGAATTTGAAGTCTCCATTCTTGATCTTCGCCTGCTCTTATTCCCTCTATGAAGCCACCTGATTTTTGGAAGTTTTTTATCTGAACCAAAGTACCTGGTGTTGTTTCGTGTCCCATACTTCCATAAGTAGCGGCTCTTAAAAGCATTTGGAAATTATTTAGTGCTCTATATTTTGTATTCCCAAACACCACATCATATTTCTCATCAATAGCTAACTTCATATTAATTTTAAGCCAATTTTCTCTAGGAATAGTTCCAACATCTAAGAATGCCAACCACTCATGAGATGCAGTGGAAGCACCTTCATTTCTGTTTTCTCCAGGGTATTTTTTAACACTTCTTTTATAAATCAAAGGAAGTTCTGATGTTATTGATGTTAATAAATCTTCAATCGACCTGTCAGTGCTTGAATCAACAATAATTATTTCATCTGGTTGCAAAGATTGAACGAAAATAGATTGCAGTAATTTTTTTAAATTTTCTGAACAATTATAAGTTGGAACAATTATTGAAATGCCTGGTCTCATATTGTCTAGTTTACCTCATAGATAATAACTCTGCCCTAGTCCCACCTCTTTGTATCAATTTTCTTCACCTACCCTTTTATTTTTACAATACCCCCTAAAAGCAATGTACGTTTGTATCAAGTTGGCTATAACGAAGGTGTATAAATCTACAAAATAAAGACTGCTGCTCCAGAAAAACTGCTGACACCCTAAGGATGTAGCCATTTAATCTTGCTTCATGTTTTACAGAGCTAACCAAATACAAACTCATGACACTAAGTAATAAAATTAACCATTGCCCGTACTGTAAAAAATTTTCAATCATAAGTTTATCTCTCCTTTTATTTTAAACCTTCAATTAGTTAAAAATGCTTTCATAACTTCGAACGTGGGTGGTTCGTCCCTATGGTAGTGACTGGGTCAATATAACCCTCAGTTATGAGTGTAGGATAGGCAATAGTTTGAAGTTTTATTGAAGTTTTGCGATATAGTAACTTTATGCAAATGCTAAAGTATTTTATTAAGTAATTTGATAATGAAATTAAAATCAACATTCCTTAGCATAAAGAGCCTTGATTTAAAAAAAGTTATTTTTGTCTTTCCTTTCTTTCTTATTTTCATTGCTAATTTATTTATTACAAGGATTCACGGATTTGAATATGCTGGAAAATTAGCAATTTTTGCTGGCATATCAAGCTTTATAGCGATTGTATATTCTATGCGTTGGGACGCAGAGATTCTTGTTAAAGACGAAAAAAACCTTTCAAAGTCTCTGTCTAATGGAATATATGTTGTAATATTTTTATCAATTGTTTCTTTATCAGTTAATTTTCTTCTTAAAAGTTATATCCCTCTTTTAAATTTTAATTCTCATTTATTATTTTCAGCGTCAGTAATCGCCCTTTTTGAACTTCATATTAATATTTTTTTGAAAAAAAATAATTTGCTCTCTTTTATTATTTTAAGATCATTGCCACCACTACTCTTAGTTGCATTTACTTTGTTTAATTTAACTCCGGAATTGTCCTGGTTCTTATCTTATTTTCTATCATTAATACCTGTTCTTTTATCTATCTATATTTTGCATAGGAAAGTTTGGAGCTTTAACTTTTCAGTAGTAAATCTATTAACCTCTTTAAAGGTAATGCTGCCTCCTACACTCTCGGCAACAATAGCAAACTCAATAGGCATTATTTGGTTAATTGTGGTGGCTAATCAACTTGGTTCATATGAAGCAGGAATATGGATTAACGCATACAGAATTGCATCTCTCCCAGTTGCTTTCTGCGGTGCAGTAATAATGCCACTTGTATTAGTAAGCATTGGAAGTAAGTCCTTTTACCACGAGAAATTTAGAGTCATGTTTAGTTTTAGTTATTTAATACTTTTTGCTTTTTTCATAACGAGTTTTTTCTTATACACAAATGGACAGGTTATTTTTAGCTTTCTAACTAAAAATAATTTAACTATAAGTAACTTTTCCTTGTTAATAATCTTACTAGTAACAACCATGCAGTATTTTATGCAGTACTGGAAAGAATTATTTCAGTCAGTAAATAAAACTTTTGTTATACTGATAATACTTTCAATTGAGTTGTTTTTAGCATTTTTGATATACTTCTTTTTAGATGTAAGATCATTCGATGGCCTTACAAATTTAATCTTTATTGTTACAGGTTGTTGTTTTTGTTTGTTCTTAATATACATATTCATCTCATATGTGAGGTTTAAAAAAATATATTCTTCAGAAAGTTCTAAATTGTAGTAATTGCACTCGTAAAATGGGCATAAATAAAATTTATCAATGTGTTACACCTACCCGACTATTCCCGCTCAATATATGCCCGATGCTAAAAATCTAAGGGCGTTATGTGACTTGATCGAGGATGGAAAAATTTTCCCAAACATTGAAAAGATCTATCCATCTCCTAGAAGGAGATGAAATAATTTTTCAGCCCACCGTATTAAAGTTTGAAGAAAATAGAGAGTTTAGGTAAAAATAATAAGGAAATGATTGGTGATGACATGGTAATCTCATACAAAGCCGATACAAACTTTATAAAATACCTTTTTAAATTAATAACTTGTAACTATATTTTGATGGAGTGGGAGTAAAATAGTCAATAAAATCAGCAGAAAATCATTTGACCTAGGTATGACGCAAGTAAACCGAACCAATCCAAAGACTCGTCCAGCCATTTTTTTTGATCGTGATGGCGTGTTAAATCAAGATCATGATTACGTTCATAAGATTGTCGATTTTCATTGGATTGAGGGTGCGATTGAAGCCATTAGGTGTTGCAATGAATTAGACTACTTCGTCTTTGTCGTGACCAATCAATCTGGCGTGGGTCGTGGTTATTATACCGAGAAAGATGTCCATATAATCCATACTTACATGCAGGATGAGTTAAAACATCATGACGCTCATATTGATGCTATTCGTTACTGCCCACACCATCGGGATGCAATACATGCTGAATATAAAATTGAATGTAATTGTCGCAAACCAAAACCAGGAATGATAGAAGATATTCTGTCCAGCTGGCCGGTTGAAATCAGTAAGAGTGTATTGGTGGGAGACAAACCAACCGATCTCGAAGCTGCCAAACGGGGCGGCATCAGAAGTTTGCTTTATGAAGGCGGTGACTTGAGCGTCTTACTAAAGAATAATGGTTACCTGTAAGCCTTAACTATCTCATCTAAGGAGCCGTAATTCAATTATGACAATAGCACATGAAGCCTGGTTGGTTGTAAGGTACAAAATTAATGAGCAATTGCGCTTTGAAAGGAATTTGCACAATCAGAATATTGAGTTTTATATCCCTAGAATTTTTACCAATACCCTGAAAGGTAGCAATAAGAAGTCAGAAGTATTATTTCCAGGCTATGGATTTATTCGGCTAGCCAATACCAATCTTCAAGCCCTTGGAAATACTCTGGGTTTGATAAGTATCATCAGGTTTGGAGATCAGTTTGCGATGGCCGAAGACTCCATGATCACTCAATTCAAAGAATTAGAATACTCCCCAGAAATCCAGCCAATCCGAGCCAAGCGACTTGCTAAGGATGATATGGCGCTTGTTACTTCAGGCCCTTTTAAGGGCTACATGTCTAAAATTTTAACAACCTCTGCGAAGGACAGAGCGACCATTCTAATCTCATTACTGGGCTCAGAAAGAACCCTCACGCTTTCGGCTGCTAACCTGCAAAAACAGTAGTTTTTTTGCACGTAAATGCTATAGTTTTCAAAATTTGCACGGAACTTTTCCGTGCGGTAGCTATTACCTCTGTTAAATCAGGCGATTAACTTAACTCCGAACATTAATATACAACCTGTATTAAATTTAAGCGTGAAAAACACTGCAACTAATTTAGATAACTCTTTACATGAGATTGATCCCATGGTCATAGTTGAAATAGAGAAAACAGCAGTATCAATCAAAGAGCTCTCGCAAATAAATTAAGTACGAGTCTTGGAAAAATAAACTACTACATCAAAACTTTGATAAATATTGGTTTTATTAAACTAGATAGTTTCTCTCACTCAGAAAAGAAATTACAATATCTATATCTTATAACCTCTGAAGGCATTGCGGCCAAGACACGCTTAACTTAAAAATTTTTAAAGATAAAAGAAAAAGAATATAATTAATTAAAAGAGCTATTAAAATAAATATGAATAATTTACCCAATGACCAATTGAATAACAATTATGACGATGAAATAGATCTTAGTGAATTATTTCATGTGCTTTGGGATAAGATATTTTATATAGGAGCAATAACATCTATATTTTCGCTGATCTCAATTATATTTGCGCTCATGCTGCCTAATATATACCAGTCAAAGGCTGTGATGATGCCAATGGAAGCCAATCAGGGGATGAGTGGGATGCTTGGACAGTATAGTGGGATGGCGAGTTTAGCTGGGATTTCTTTGCCATCTGAATCAGGCTCAAAAGCTCAAGAAGCTATAGCTAGAATCAAGTCTTTTGAATTTTTCTCCAATTATTTCTTGCCTTACATCAAGCTAGAGAATTTGATGGCCGTTAAAAAATGGACTCAAGCAAGCAATACTCTCACCTATGATGCAAGCGATTTTGACTCAGAGTCACGCCAATGGGTTCGAAAACCTAACCCCCCAAGATCAAACATTCCCTCCTCGCAAGAAGCCTATAAAGAATACATGGAAATCATGAGCGTCAATGAAGATAAAAAAACACTTTTCGTAACATTGTCGGTTGAGCATGAATCACCTTTTATAGCTCAGCAATGGGTTGAGATTGTGAGGGATCAAATAGATCAACTTATGAGAGATCAAGATAGGCAGACGGCCAAGAAATCAATTGAATATCTAAATAGCCTTGCTCCTACCGTCAATTATGCAGAAATAAAAGAAGCTCTTTTTGCGCTGCAACAGGAGCAAATGAAACGATTAATGATGGTTGAGGCAAACGACAATTACATTTTTAAGGTTCTGGACTCACCAATAGTGCCAGAATTGAAAGTGAAACCTAAGAGGTCATTAATTGTTATCTGGGGTACTATATTAGGCATGGTGCTTAGCGTTCTGGGTGTTCTGGCGTTGCATTACACAAGAAAATCTTCCGAGCATGATGAGCCTGGCTTTCGATAATCACTTTTATTTAATATTAGGAATGAGATTAAATGCCAGATACACAACTTTGAAGACTGCTTAGAAAGCGTCCCGCTGGACTCGATAGTTCCCCGTGTTGTCTTCGAAGACCAAATATAGTTAAAATGTGAGTGGTTTGTCCCGGACTCCACACCCTAAGTGATTGCTGGGCCTGTCTGGTGAGTATCTTGTGTTGCAAGCTAGGACCAATCGGGTAGCTGATTTTGATGTCCATTTTTCAGTGGTAATATTTAGTGAATTATATTTTTTTAGAGTAATAGAATGAAAGCTAAAGATACAAGAATAGCCGTAATTGGCCTCGGTTACGTTGGTCTGCCACTGGCAGTCGAATTCGGGAAGAAATACCTCACCATAGGTTTCGACGTTAATCGCTCACGTATAACTGCTCTTATTTCAGGTCATGATTCAACGCTAGAAGTTGATACAGCTGAGCTTGAGAGTGCCACACATCTTAGTTATACAACTGATGTCGATAAACTCAAGACCTGCAATATCTACATTGTTACTGTTCCTACGCC
>TARA_B110000259_G_scaffold146266_1_pt1 | contig 16233 bp, 13 predicted proteins | sample TARA_B110000259 | Tara Oceans TARA_B110000259 (sample SAMEA4397649) | marine metagenome | biome: Polar Biome; feature: [SRF] surface water layer (ENVO:00010504); material: water (ENVO:00002006), including particulate matter (ENVO:01000060) such as... | depth 5 m | reverse complement strand
GTGGCACTTTACGCTCAAATTTTGGCGAAACTAGTGAAGCTATTTTTATGAATTCTGGATTCTGTTACAATGATGCCGAAACTGCGGAAAAAAGATTTAACGGCGAAGATCCGGGATATGTTTATTCTCGTTACCTCAACCCAACCCTTAAATCTCTTGAAGATCGTCTTGCTCTTATTGAGGGTGCTGAAAAATGTTGTGTTTTAGCTAGTGGTATGGCTGCAGTATTTGCTTCAATAATGTGTCAAATCAAGGCTGGTGACCATCTTATTGCATCAAAAGTTTTATTTGGCTCCTGTAATCACATCATAACTAAGATTTTACCCAATTATGGCATTGAAATTTCGTTAATTGATGGCACGAAAGAAGAGGAATGGAAAAAAGCCTTTAAAAAGAATACAAAACTAGTTTTTATTGAAAGTCCAGCAAATCCAAATCTAGAATTAATTGACATTCAGTTCGTGGCAAGTCTTTGTAAAAAAAATGAAGTAATTTTTATTGTCGATAATATTTTTGCAACTCCCTATGCCCAAAAACCCTTAGAATTTGGTGCTGACATTGTTATTTATTCCACCACTAAACATATGGATGGCGGAGGTAAATGTCTTGGTGGGGCCGTACTTGGGAAGGAAGAGTTTATTACGGAAACTTTATTACCATTCCATCGCCATACTGGACCAGCATTAAGTCCATTTAATGCTTGGCTTGTGCTTAAAAGCCTTGAAACGTTTACCTTAAGAGTTGAAAAGCAATGTCAAAATGCTTTAACAATTGCTAAATTTCTTGATTCTCACCCAAAAATCAACAAAACCCTATATCCAGAACTAGAATCTCATCCACAGCACTACATCTTTAAAAAACAAATGACAAAAGGTGGTAGCTTAATTGCTTTTGAAACTAAGGGTGGTAAAAAAGATGCTTTTAAATTTATGAATAATCTGCAATTAGTCGATATTTCCAATAATTTAGGCGATTCTAAATCTCTAATTACTCACCCCGCAACTACTACTCACTATAATATGGGAGAGGAGGGTAGAGCTGAAATTAATATCACCGATGATCTTTGTAGATTATCAGTTGGTCTGGAAAATATTGACGACCTAATTGAGGATATCAAAAAAGCTCTTGCAACAATCTAAAAAATACTGTATTATTTCTATTAACTTAAATATTTAATATAAACCTATTAACATGCCGTCAGATACGCAGGGTGATCCAGAAGTAAAGGGTAATAACAATGATGAAGTATTGCAAGCCAAAGCCAGAAGCCAACTAGAACAATTACTAAATTTGGTTCGGACGCAAACTAGTAATACTGATAAAGCCTTATTAGAAGTAGTTATAATGAGTATGATATCTTATATATTATCAGCACCTACAAATGAATTACGTCACATGCTACAAGCGATAGAATCTCTTGAAGCTGTGGCGGATGCAATGACTGACAATAATGGACATACTGGATCTAATCCTATCACTTTACCGGGGAGTGAAGGAGGTCAAGATACTAAAGCAGAATTAGATTCTAACAAGGTAGATGCCGCAACACTAATATTAGTTGCCCACCTCTTCAAAAACCTTCTTGACAAGAATCCAGAATTATTACAAACAATAACTCAGGAACAAGATGATTCGAGTCAAGAAAATAACAGCATATCAGATTTATTAAAGACCTTAGCCGTTCTAGATAACTTATCTGCTCCAAAAGCGGAAGAACTTACCAAAAAAATTGAATCTTTAAGTGAGAATAGAATATCAGAATTGACAGCTGCTCTTGAAAAAATAATAAAAACTCCAAGCGCATCTCCCAAACCTGAGTGGGCGAAAGCTGAAGCTAAAGTCTCTGAAGGATCTATAAAACCTCATTAAATTATTATTAAATGCTAGAATATCATGATTTAATATATTTAATTTCAATTATCCTTTTGCTAATTATATCTGCTTTTTTTTCAGGCTCAGAAACTGGGTTTACAGCATCTTCAGCAGGAAAAATTCATCGCTTAGTAAAGGACGGTAATAAAAGAGCAAAGATTGTAGAAAAACTTCTTTTAAGAAGAGATAAGTTGATGGCAACAATACTTATTGGCAACAACATTGTTAACATTTTAGCGTCGGTACTTGCGACCAGCCTAGCTATAGAATATTTTGGCGAAGATGTTGGAATCTTACTTGCCACAATCATCATGACCGTTCTTATTGTTATTTTTAGCGAAATAACGCCAAAAACTTATGCCTTAAAAAAATCTGAAAAAATTGCTCTCTCTCTTTCACCATTTTTATTGTTTTTTAATAAAATTCTTTCACCGCTAACATTTTTTATCACCAAATTTACTAACCTAATCTATAAGGAGGAGGAAGATAAAAAATCCAATCCCAGCTCTCATTTGGAAGAAATTAGGGGGGTGGTAGAGTTAAAGCATAGTCAAGGCGCTTTCTTGAAGGCGGATAAAGATATGATAAACGGTGTTCTTGATTTAAAAGAAGTTGAGATTTCTGAAATTCTCACCCACAGAAAGGACATAAAATCTATTAACATTAAAAAAGATCTAAAATTAATAATTCAGCAAGCTTTTGAAATTAATCACAATAAAATTCCACTTTGGGAAAAAAGTGAAGATAATATAACTTCAATCCTAGATATGAGACGATTAATTATGAACATTAATAAATATTCTGGCGATTTAAGTAAAATAAAATTAAAAAATATTACCTCTAAACCTCTTTTTATCCCTCCGCAAAACAGAATCGGTCACCAATTAATAGAATTTAGACAAAGAAAGGAATCTATCGCTATTGTCGTAGATGAATATGGAACAATTGATGGTTTAGTTACTTTATTTGATATTATCGAAGAGATAATTGGAGAATTTAGCGATCAAAATCAAGAAAATGATAAAATTATTAAATTACAACATGATTACTTTCAAATAAATGGCAAGGTGCCAATTAGAGATGTAAATAGAGAATTAAATTGGAATTTAAAAGGAGATGATGATAATTCTTCAACAATTGGTGGATTTATTATTGCCAATATCGGAAAAATACCAGAAGATGATGAAGAATTTGAGTTTGATGGTTTTAAATTTAAAATTTTACAAATAAAAAATAATCAAATTAAAATACTTTCTATTAAGAAATTGCCAAAATTAGAGAATGATGATAACTAAGAATAAAAAGAAAATACTAACAACCGCAATAATAATTACCATCATAGGAACGATATTATTGTTTTCAGGTAAAATAATAAACATCACTCAAAATTTATCAAACAAGTATCAGATCACAAATACCTTAAAACAACTAATGGGCACCAAGTCAAAATCTTATAATAATGATGATTGGCAGGGAGAGCAATATCAAAAATTTGCAAAAAAATCAATAATATCGGGAAAGGAATTTATGATTTCCACCTTAGACAAAAGAGCTTCGGATGCTGGAGCTAAAATACTAGAAATGGGAGGTAGTTCCGTAGATGCTACAATTGCAGCACAAATGGTTTTAAATGTCGTAGAGCCTCAATCATCTGGTATCGGTGGTGGCGCATTCTTGTTATATCATGACAAAAAAAATAACAAATCCACTTACTATAATGGCCGAGAAACAGCGCCAGAAAAATCCCACGATAAAATATTTATCAAAAAAGACGGTTCAGTAATGAGTTTTCACGAGGCGGTGAATGGCGGATTATCAGTCGGGACTCCGGGATTGTTAAAAATGCTTAAAAAAGCTCATAAAAAATACGGAAAATTAAAATGGGAAATATTATTTGAGCCCGCCATAAAATTAGCAAATGAAGGTTTTCCTATGGAAAGTAAAATAAGAACAATATTAGAGGATGTTAAATATTTACATAATAGCCCCGAATTAAAGAAAATTTATTTTAATAAAAATGGTAAAATAAAAGAAAATGACGAAATTATCTATAATAAAGATTTGGCAAAGACCTTGTCCATAATTGCCAAGAAAGGAATCGAACCCTTTTATAAAGGAGAAATCGCCAAAAATATAGTCAAAAAAGTTCAAACATCTGATAATCCAGGATATTTATCACTAAAAGATTTAAAAAATTACAATATTAAAACCGGCGACTTAATATGTTCTTTTTATCATTCATATAAGGTATGTTCCATGTTACCTCCTAGTTCTGGTGGCGTAACATTATTACAGATATTATCAATATTAGAAAATTTTAATCTGCAATTCCTTTCTCCAACATCGCCTAAAACCATACATTTGATAGCGGAGGCTACAAAATTATCATATCAAGATCGCAATAAATACTTAGCGGACACTAAAAATATTCCACTTAAAAAATTATTAAATAAAGAATATTTAAAAAATAGGTCGGAATTGATCAAGGCTAATGAAACAATTTCAAATCTAAAGCCAGGAAATTTCAAAGTAAGTAATAGTTACCATATTAATCACAACGCTTTCGAAACTAATTCAACAACTCATATATCAGTTATTGACAAGGAAGGTAATGCAGTATCGATGACAAGTTCCATAGAATATCTTTTTGGATCAAACCTAATGGTAGACGGTTTTATGTTAAATAATCAAATGACCGATTTTTCTTTTAAACCTAAAATAGATGGTAAAAAAGTTATCAATCGAGTGATGCCCAATAAACAACCAAGAAGCTCAATGTCGCCAACTTTTGTTTTCGATAATAAAGATAATTTAGTTCTAATAGTTGGTTCCCCAGGAGGACCAAGAATTATACAATATGTAGCCAAGACAATCATTGCCTATCTCGATTGGCAAATGAATATCGACGAAGCAATAGCATTGCCAAACTTTATTGCAATCAATGGTAACTTAGAGCTTGAAAAAGAAACTTACTTAGAGAAAATGCTTGAAGACTTAGAAAAGATTGGTCACAAAGTAAAAATAAGAAATATTAGTAGCGGCATTACTGCTATATCAATAAAGGACGGCGTGATTTATGGTTCTGCAGACCATCGTCGCAATGGAGAAGCGTCAGGAAAATAACAATCAAATTAATTATTGAAATAAACTTTCCTAACGTTATAATTATTTGATAATTTGGTAAATTTAAGATAGAAATTTAAATAAGATATTAAAATGAAGTTATATTGTAACAATATTATATGTAGGGTAGTGTCGATTCTGCTAATCCTTTTAACGATGTCGTTTTCACACAATTTGTTGGCAGCAACAAAGTATATCAATGTAGCTACAGCAGGGATTACCGGAGTTTATTACCCAGCCGGTGGCGCAATTTGTCGCTTAGTAAATAGGGGAAGAAAAGAGCATGGTATTAGATGCTCAGTTGAGTCAACTGGAGGATCGGTCGCTAATCTTAATGCCATTCGCGCTGAAATCGTAGAGTTTGGTATATCGCAATCAGATTGGCAGCACCACGCTTACAAAGGAACGGGATTCTTTGCGGATCAAAAGCCGTTCAGTGATTTAAGATCTGTATTTTCCTTATATACAGAAACCTTTACTATTGTAGTAACAGAGAAGTCGGGAATTATAGAGCTTGATGACCTAAAAAATAAAATCATAAATTTTGGACCAAAAGATTCAGGTGTTTACGCTACTATGGACGTCCTATTGCAAGCGCAAAAATGGAAGCATTCTGATTTTGCAAAAATAACTCACCTTTCACCAACCGAGCAGATCAAAGCACTTTGCGATGGAGATATAGACGCGATGACCTATATGGCTGGAAATCCAAACGGAGTGTTACAAGAGGTTACTCAGCATAGTAATTCTGGCTGCAAAGTAAAGATTCTCAATATTAGTGAAAAAGTAATCGAGAAATTGATAAAAATTAACCCTTCCTATGTTAAATCATATGTATCTGGAGGTATGTACAAAAATAATCCTAAAGACATTACGACATTTGGTATTAAAGCAACCTTAGTTACATCTTCCAAAGTTGATGAAAAAATAGTATATAACCTTACCAAAGCAGTATTCAATAATTTTGACAATTTCAAAACATTGCATCCGGTCTTCTCTTCCATGGAAATTAGTAAATCAATTAAAGACGGCAATCATGCTCCTATTCACAAAGGAGCTATGAGATATTATAAAGAACACAATTTAATTAACTAAGTTACTACTGGGGTGGACAGAAGTTAAATTCTTTGTCCCTAAATTATGCATATTATGGTTTCCTCTGTTAAAATCGTGGTTTTATTATGAGACCAATCCTTTAAATATCAGGATAAACCAGATTATTTTTCATCCCCCCAAGTGGTTTCGGCTATTAAACTAAAACTATGTTTTGGTTTAATAGTGTAAATTTAAACATATTATTATGAGCAAAAGAAGGGTAGTTATTACAGGAATTGGTGCCGTAACTCCAATAGGAAAAGATATTAATGAAAGCTGGAACAACCTTATTAATAGCAAATCCGGAATCAAGAAGATCTCTAATTTTGACCCAGAGGGTTTTTCTTGCAAAATAGCTGCAGAAGTGAAGTTAGATAAAGAGTTTATTACTCAGTTTATTGAAATAAAGGAGCAAAGAAAAGTCGATGAGTTTACCACTCTAGCAATAATAGCGGCAACACAAGCGATCAATGATTCAGGCTATAAAGCAGAAACAGATTCTCAAAAATTTAGATCTGGCGTTTTAATTGGCTCTGGTATTGGAGGATTAAAATCAATCGAAAAAACAGTTGAAATCGTTAACCACAAAAGCCCGAAAAAAGTTAGTCCATTTTTTATACCCTCCAGTCTTATCAATATCGCCTCAGGACATGTCTCGATTAAGTACGGATTTATGGGACCAAATCACTCAGTTGTAACGGCTTGTGCTACTGGAACTCATGCTATTGGAGACTCATTTAAGCTAATTCAAGATAACAGAGCTGACGTCATGATATGCGGTGGCGCTGAATCTGTAGTCTGTAAGACGGCAATAGCAGGATTCTCGGCACTTAGAGCATTATCCACTAATTTCAATGAAGATCCAGAATCTGCATCAAGACCTTGGGACAAAGATAGGGATGGTTTCGTTATGGGAGAGGGTTCTGGAATATTGGTATTGGAGGAATATGAGCACGCTAAAAAAAGAGGTGCAAAAATATATGGAGAAGTAGTAGGTTACGGATTATCTGGTGACGCTTACCACATAACCGCCCCAGATTCAGAAGGAAGGGGGTCGACCAACGCTATGAAAATGGCCCTATCCGATGCAAATATAGGTCCTGAAAAAATTCAATATATTAATGCTCACGGCACATCAACACCAATGGGAGATGATATAGAACTTAGAACGGTTGAAAAATTATTTGGTAATAAAAAAAATCTATTCATGTCATCTACCAAATCATCAATAGGACACCTTCTTGGAGCTGCAGGAAGTGTTGAAGCAATATTCGCAACTTTAGTGATCAACAAAGGAATTATACCTCCAACCCTAAATCTTGATAAACCATCAACCGAAACCAACATAGATTTAGTTCCTAATAAAGCAAAAGAAAGTAAAATTGACTTCATAATGTCAAATTCATTTGGTTTTGGGGGTACAAATGCATCATTAATATTTAAAAATCTCGATGCTTAAAGTAATATCAAAAATAGTTTCTACCACCTCCGCCATCACAATTATTTTTGTAGTTAGTATTTTTTCTTTAATTATCTTCTTTCACGCTCCGAACAGCTATCACAAAGAAGATAAAACATTCATCATAGAAAGTGGCCTAACTCTAAAAGAGGTAATAAACAAATTACATCAAGAAAACATAATAAAACACCCAACCCTATTCCTATATTTGTCTCAACTATTTAAAGGGTATGACCCAAGAGTAAAATATGGCGAATATAAATTTGAAAAATCTATATCTTACTACGATATTTTGCATAAAATGCATGAAGGATATATATTTTTTAGAAGATTCACTATTACTGAAGGATTGTCGTCTCACAGTGCGTCACAAATTATTAATTCAACCGAAGGATTGTCGGGCAAGAATGTAAAACATATACCAGAAGGATCAGTATTACCGGAAACATACTACTATTCTCGTGGTAATAAAAAATCAATCACTGTGAAAAGAATGCAAAATGCAATGATAAAAGCGGTTGATGAATTGTGGGAACAAAGGGACAAAAATAACAAAATAATCAGAAATAAAAAAGATGCTATTATATTGGCATCAATCATTGAAAAAGAAACCTCTCTTGAATCAGAAAGAAAAACAGTAGCGTCGGTATTCTTAAATAGGCTACGAATAGGAATGAAATTACAATCAGATCCAACCATTATATATTCCTTTACCTATGGAGATAAATCTTTAGAAAGAAAAATTACGTATAAAGATATTAGAAATGGCTCAGAATTTAATACTTATCACATATATGGACTTCCTCCATCCCCCATTAGTAACCCAGGAATTGCATCTATTGCAGCGGTATTAAAACCCATTAAAACAAATTATCTATATTTTGTTGCGACGGGATATGGTGGACATAATTTTTCCACCAACCTCAAAGACCACAATAAAAGTGTAAAAGAATATTATAGAATTTTAAAGCAACAAAAGAATCAAAATTAATAATTACTATATTTCACAATCACCACAATACCATACTAAAATACTTGACTATTATCAAACATCCTCACACTATTATATAGGTTAATTAGAAAACTATAGGAAAAATAGAATAATCAATTAACACAAATCCTGAGAAGTTTATGCTAAAAAAAGATGACTATTAAAGCATAAATAGATTTTTTTAGAAACTTCTCAATTGATTGCGGCATTTAAATCAATATGATTTTAACATCCAAAGGAAGATATGCTGTCGATAGTATAGATGAGATGGCAAAATTAAGTAGTGGGAAGCGCGTGCCACTATCCTTGATTGCTAGTAATCAAGAAAAATCCTTTTCATATTTAGAAAGAATATTCTCTCAGTTAAGGAGGGCTAAAATAATCATCTTTGTTAAGGGTCCTGGTGGTGGATATATTTTTTTAAAAGATACTAAAAATATAAGCGTATATAATATTGGCAGTCGACGAGTCAATAAAAATGACAAACTGTACTAAAACTGAAAACTGCTTAGGAAGGGTTACCAAATGCCCAACCCGTAAATTATGGAAGGGCTTGGAAAATAAAATAAAAAATTATTTTAGCTCGATAACAATAGAAGATCTAAATATATCATGAAAAATAAAATTTTTTTTGACAACAACTCAACAACAACAATTGATAAAAAAGTAATCGACGAAATGCTTGAAGTAATGAACTTACCGCTCAACTCTTCATCAATACATTGTCATGGTAGACTTGCCTTAAGAAAATTAAATAACGCCAGAAGACAAGTTAAGACATTACTTAATGCAGATAATTATGATGTAATTTTTACCTCAGGGGCTACGGAGTCAAACAATATGGCCCTCCTTGGTGGTAAAAAATTACCAATAATTACTAGTAGAATAGAGCATCCGGCAATTGTTAATGTCGCTAAAGAGGCGGAACACTATTTTGTAAAAACAAATGAACAAGGATTAACAGATATTGAGGATCTCAAACAAACAATATCCAAGTTAAATGGTAGAGAATTTATTTGCTCCATAATGTTTGCTCACAATGAGACGGGGGCTATATTTTCAATTAAAGAAATTGCTAAAATTACTCACCAAAATGGTGGAATTTTTCATTCCGACCTTACTCAAGCGATAGGAAAATTGGAGATTGATATTGAAGATTTAAATATTGATTTAGGATCTTTATCTGCTCACAAACTAAATGGTCCCCAAGGTGCAGGAGCGTTGTTGGTGCGTAAAGGAATTGAAATTAATCAAATTCTATATGGCAGCGGTCAAGAAAATGGCAAAAGACCCGGAACAAACAATATTCCTGGAGCGGTAGGACTTGGTAAGGCTTTGGAAATATCAAAAAATAAAATACCAAAATATCATGAATTACAAAAATTACGGGATTACTTCGAAAAATCCCTGCACAATATAGCGGGAAATGATGTGGTAATTTTTTGCCAAGATATTGCAAGAACTCCTAATACTAGTTTTGTTGCCATGAGGAATGTTGATAATCAAACTCAATTAATCGATTTTGACCTCAATGGTTTTTCAGTGGCAATTGGCTCCGCCTGTAGCTCTGGATCATCAAAATCATCGTCAGCATTGTCAGAAATGGGAGTTGACGATTCTTTGGCAAAAAATGTAATAAGGGTTAGTTTTGGCCTTGAAAATACTAAAGAAGAAGTAGATAGGTTTATTAAGACGTGGGGACAGCTTTATCAGAAAACTAAAAAATAGTTATGAAGTTGCCAATTTACCTAGATTACCAATCAACTACACCAATTGATCCAAGAGTGGCAGATCATATGTGTCATATCTTAAAAAATGAAATTGGCAACCCACACTCCAGAACTCATGAGTTTGGTTGGATAGCGGAGGGAATAGTAGAGGAGGCAAGGGAAGATGTTGCCAACCTTATTAATGCTCATCCTAAAGAGATTATCTTTACCTCGGGAGCTACCGAATCTAATAATATGGCAATTAAAGGCGCTTATGAATTTTATAAAAATGACAACAATCATGTGATTACCTTACCAACAGAACATAAGTGCGTTATTAATTCTTGTCATGAAATAGAACAGCAAGGTGGTAAAGTAACCTTCCTAAAAGTTCAGAAAAATGGTATAGTTGATTTAAAAGAATTAGAAAATGCCATTACTGACAAAACTTTACTGATATCAATTATGGCGGTTAACAATGAAATAGGAGTTATTCAGCCGCTAAAAGAAATTGGTCAGTTATGTCGTAAAAAAAATGTATTTTTTCACACAGATGCAGCTCAAGCATTCGGTAAGATTCCACTGGATGTTAATGAATTAAATATCGACCTAATGAGTATTTCTGCTCATAAAATTTATGGACCAAAAGGTGTGGGAGCTTTATATGTTCGTAGGAAACCACGAATGAGAATTCGTCCACTAATTACTGGTGGCGGACAAGAAGGTGGGCTTCGTTCTGGAACTTTAGCACCATTCTTGGTTGCCGGACTCGGCAAGGCAGCAAAAATTGCCAAAAAAGAAATGCAGCAAGATTATGAAAAATGCACAAAACTAAAAGATAGCTTTATGAATGCTTTAAAAGATACTAAAGGGGTGTACCTTAATGGCGATGAAAAGCAGCGTGTTCCAAGTAACCTTAACCTTAGTTTTGCAGGAGTTGAGGGAGAATCATTTATTATGGCAACAAAAGATTTAGCAATATCATCAGCCTCAGCCTGCACTTCAGATTCCTCAGAACCTTCCTATGTATTATATGCCTTAGGAGTTGGGGATGATCTAGTTCGCACTTCAATTCGTTTCGGATTTGGCAGATTTACCACCGAAGAAGAGATAGATTACGCTACAAACCTTATAAAAGAAAAAGTACAAAAATTAAGAGAATTAAGCCCTCTGTGGGAAATGATGAAAGAGGGTATAGATACCAAATCAATCGAATGGAATGGACATTAAAATTTTATCCTATAAATGACAGTAGAAAGTTGATTTGAAATAAATTACATTTATAATAAAATTAACATTACAGCAAAATCCACCTCAAAATAATTTAATATGCTTAATTTAATTAAAAAAACTGACCCAGAAATATACATCTCTATGAAAAAAGAGATTGATAGGCAGAAATATAAAATTGAACTTATAGCATCTGAAAATATAGTAAGTAAAGCAGTATTAGAGGCCGGAGGTAGTGTTTTTACCAACAAATATGCCGAAGGTTATCCCGGCAAAAGATATTATGGAGGATGTGAGTTTATGGATGAAGTAGAGCAGATCGCCATCGATAGAGTATGTAAATTATTTGGCACAAAATTTGCAAACGTACAGCCTCATTCTGGAGCAAGTGCTAATCTTGCTGTTTATCATGCTTTTCTTGATCCGCATGACACATTACTTGGCATGTCCCTTCCAGCTGGAGGGCACCTAACTCACGGAGCCAAAAAAACACTATCTGGTAATTGGTTTAATGCAATACAATATGGTATCAGAGATGATGATGGCTTAATTGACTATGATCAAGCAATGAAAATGGCAAAAGAGCATAAGCCAAAAATTATTGTCTGTGGCACATCATCATACCCAAGAATTATTAAATGGAACAAATTTAAAAAAATAGCTGATGAGGTTGGAGCGTTACTACTTGCTGACATTTCTCACATTTCTGGATTAGTAACTTCTGGCCACTATCCTTCCCCAGTAGGATTCGCCGATATCATAACCTCAACAACTCATAAAACCCTTAGAGGACCAAGAGGTGGTATAATATTAACAAACGACGAAAATTTAGCCAAAAAAATTAATTCCTCCGTTTTTCCGGGGGTGCAAAGTGGTCCTTTAATGCATATTATTGCCGCCAAAGCAGTTGCTTTTGGAGAGGCTTTACAGCCTGAATTTAAAATTTATTCAAAAAATATAGTTAAGAACGCTAAAATTTTAGCAAAAACATTGATTAGTCGGGGTTTAAAAATTACTACAAATGGAACTGATTGTCATTTAATGGTTGCAGACCTAACGCCACTTAAAAATTTGACCGGCAAAGATGCTGAAAAATGTCTAGAGAGGGCAGGATTAACTTGCAATAAAAATTCCATTCCAAACGACCCGAGGAGTCCATTTGTTACATCTGGTCTTAGGTTTGGAACTCCCTCTGGCACAACAAGAGGTTTTGGCGAAAAAGAATTTGAAAAAATAGGTCACTTGATTTGTGACACTTTAGAGTCTTTTGTCAAAAACAACCTTTCTGAAGAAAAAAATAAAAACATAGAAGAAAAAATAAAGTTAGAGGTTAAAGATTTATGTTTAAAATTTCCTATTTATGAGTGATGATACCCCTGAAGTAGTAAGGCATCTTAGAAATTTTTTCGTAATATCCTTTTTACTATCCATTTTATTAATTATTTGCGGTTACGTTACTATGCTCCTCGTAGTAACAACAATGGCTCCAAGTTGGAAAATAGCTGTTGGATATTTTACATTACCAGATCTGAGTAATATTAAAACTCTTTTTGATATATTATTAAAATATTGGTATTTTTATTTTCAAACAGACTTACTTTGGAATCAGTCAGTTCCAGTTGGAGAAAAGTATCAAATCAATTACTTTGTTCCCAAATTATACGCTACAACTTTTTTGCCTTATAGTATTTTGTTAATTATAATCTGGAAAATTAGGGCGCCACTAATGGATTGGAGACCATTTAAAAAACCAGAATCCATTCATGGCGATGCCAAATGGGCCAGTGATAGAGCAATTAAAAAGATGGGTCTTAAGGCAAAAGGCGGTGTATTACTAGGTTCTCATCGAGGGAAATTCTTAATAGCGGATGATTATCAGCATATTTTACTATTTGCACCAACCGGTTCTGGTAAAGGTGTAGGTTTTGTAATTCCAAACTTGTTATTTTGGACAAATTCAGTAATTGTCCACGACATTAAGCTAGAAAACTACGAATTAACATCGGGATACAGGCAGAATAAATTACATCAAAAAACTTTTCTTTGGAATCCTGCAGATCCAGATGGAATTAGTCATTGTTACAATCCGATGGATTGGATTTCAAAAAAATCTGGTAAAATGGTAGATGATGTGCAAAAAATTGCCAACTTTTTACTGCCAGAGCAAGAGTTTTGGCAAAATGAAGGTAGATCCTTATTGGTCGGCGTCATGCTTTATCTTTTGGCAGATAAATCCAAGCCAAGCACCTTGGGTGAAGTTGTCAGGACTCTCAGAAATGATGATGTAGTATATAATTTAGCGGTAATATTAGATACTTTAGGTAAAGATATACATCCGGTATCTTATATGAATATTGCTGCCTACTTACAAAAACCAGACAAAGAAAGGGGATCCGTCACTTCTACAGCCAACTCCTCTCTTGAATTGTGGTCCAACCCACTAATTGATAAAACAACTGCAACAAGCGATTTTAATTTGAATAACTTTAAAAAAGAACCTCATACCTTATATGTTGGCTTAACACCTGATAATATTTCTCGTTTAAAACCACTTATGGGTATATTTTATCAACAAGCTGCATCATTTTTTACTGCCAAAATACCAAGACCAGAAGAAAAAGTTGGAGTATTAATGATGATGGATGAATTCCCAACCCTAGGTAAGTTAGAGCAATTTCAGGCTGGTATAGCTTATTTTCGTGGATATAGAGTAAAATTATTCCTAATCATTCAAGATACGCAACAGCTTAAGGGCATATATGAAGAAGCGGGTATGAATTCATTTTTATCCAACTCAACTTATCGAATCACCTTCGCCGCCAACAACATGGAAACTGCCAACTTAATTTCTCAACTAATTGGCAACAAAACTGCGATACAAATCTCAACTAACAAGCCAAAATATTTAGATCTTAACCCAGGAGCTCGTAATTTACACATATCTCACGCCCAAAGAGCATTGTTACTGCCGCAAGAAGTAATACAATTATCAAAAGATGACCAAATTATTTTGATAGAGTCTCAGCCACCGATCAGATCAAAGAAAATTAAATATTATTCTAGCAGATTCTTTAAAAAGAGATTATTTCCACAAATAGAGATACCAAAACAAGAGCCATACATTCCGCCAAGACGAGAAAAAAGAAATCCTGCCGAAGAAGGTGGTGGACAAGAAAATGATCAGCAGCAAAATCAAGAAAAAACTGAAAAATTAGAAAATTAATAGCAATGTTTGCAACCCTAAAAACGGCGACAGAATGATGATTTATTATAAGTGAGAATTGATACAATATGAAAATTGAGTTAAAAAATATTAATAAATCATTCTTCGTTAAAGATAAGGAATCTGCGATATTAAGAGATATTAACTTACTATTAGAGCCTGGTAAAATTACCGCCCTTGTCGGACCCTCTGGATCTGGAAAAACAACACTTTTGCAAATTGCAGGACTCTTGGACAGTCCAACATCGGGACAGGTAATGTTTGACAATCAAAACTTATCAAATAGCAAAGATAAAGAACGTACAGAATTTAGAAAAAATAATATTGGATTTATTTATCAAGACCACAATTTACTTCCAGAATTTAATGCGATTGAAAATATATTATTACCACTATTAATTAAAAAAGAGAACAAAAAAACATCTTTCAAAAAAGCTGAAGAAATATTAGAAAAAATTAACCTATCTGACAAAAAAAACTCTTTTCCCTATGAATTATCAGGTGGCGAACAACAAAGAATAGCTATCGCTAGAGCGATAATCACTAAGCCAAAAATTTTATTTGCTGATGAGCCGACGGGAAATTTAGATTCTAAAAATGCCGAAAATATATTTCAAATTTTTTATAATTTTACCAAAGAATATCAAATAAACTCATTAATAGTTACTCATAATATGGATTTGGCAAAACAAATGGATCAGATAATTACAATCGAAGATGGTAAAATCACCAACTAAAAAAAATCTTAGTCAACATTTACTAGAATTCAGGCAAAGATTTATTAAATCTCTAATATCTTTTATTTTATTTTTTATTATTGGATATTTTTTTTCTATAGAAATATATAATTTTTTACTAACCCCTCTTGAGATCAGTTCACAAAATACTCATAGAATAATATACACCTCTCCAATTGAGGCATTTTTATCATACCTAAAATTATCTCTAATTTTTGCTCTATTTTGCTCCTTTCCTATAATAATTTTTCAATTTTACTCCTTTATTACTCCAGCTCTTTATAAAAAAGAGAGAGATACGGTAATAATAATTTTTCTTTTGAGTCCTATTTTATTTTTTATAGGAGTAGCAGTATGTTACTATCTGTTACTACCCGTAGCTTTAAAATTTTTTCTTAGTTTTGAGAATATAAATGCTACAATTCCAGTTATTTTAGAAGCAAAAATCAGCGAATATTTAAAGTTAATTTTAAATGTACTCTTTATCTTTGGCGTTATTTTTCAAATACCTTTGTTATTTTTATTATTAATTAAATTTAAAAAAATAGATAGAAATTCACTTAAAAAGTTCCGAAAATATTACATCATACTGTCATTCATATTTGGCGCCATCTTCACTCCACCAGATATATTTAGTCAAATCCTTGTGGCAGCAATTATGATAATATTCTATGAAATTACTTTTCTTTTTACAAAAAAACCCCGATAAATCGTAAAACTCATCTGGATAAATCTAATATCTATTTAAACAATATGATATAATTTTTATTATTTTTTAAAATTTAATAAAATTA
>TARA_B110000259_G_scaffold188479_1_pt1 | contig 16275 bp, 14 predicted proteins | sample TARA_B110000259 | Tara Oceans TARA_B110000259 (sample SAMEA4397649) | marine metagenome | biome: Polar Biome; feature: [SRF] surface water layer (ENVO:00010504); material: water (ENVO:00002006), including particulate matter (ENVO:01000060) such as... | depth 5 m | reverse complement strand
CCTCGCTAGCAATAGCGTGCCGGTTCAAGTCCGGCTCCGGGTACCATTAAATAAATTACTTATAAAGTATATTTATGAGCTATAAAAAAGCATAATGTCTTTATGAAAACAGAATCTAAATCATCTCATGATGACATGTCCTTAAATGAACTTTTTCAAGTGCTTTTAAGAGACTGGAAAATCATATTTTTTTCTGTTTTAGTAGCTTCGTTAATTTCAATTTTTTATTCATTAAGTTTATATAATCAATATAAATCAAATACATTATTGGTCCCTAATTCATTAACGGCCTCCTTTAATGCTGGAGGAGATTCTCTTGGTGGTGGGCTGTCTGCTTTAGCAGGGGTTAATCTTGGTTCTAGTAAAGCATCAAATGAAGTTCTAATAGCTCTAGAGGTAATTGAAAGTCAAAAATTTATAACAGATTTCGTAAATAAGAATAATATTCTTATTGATTTGATGGCAGCCAAAGGATGGGATAAAAACTCAAATTCTTTAGTAATTAACAAAGATATATACGATCAAAAAAATAATCTATGGCTAGATGGGAAGCCCACTAGTTTTGAAATTTTTGAATCTTTTTCTGATAGATTGTCGATATCTCAAGATAAAAAAACTTCTCTTGTTAGTATAAGTATTGAGTATTACTCTCCATATATGGCAACAGACTGGCTTGTTTTAATGGTTCACGAAATAAATGAACATATGAAAAAAAGGAAGCTGAAGGTTACGTATAAAAACTTAGCAAATTTGCAAGAATCACTTGCTTCAAGCAACCTTAATAATACTAGTGATAGCATTTCCAGACTTATTTATGAACAGCAAAGGATAAAAATGGTTTCTGAGACAGCCTCTGAATATATTTTTGAAACTGTTAATAGCCCCATCTTGCCTGAGAAGAAATCTAAACCAAGTAGATCTATTATTGTATTAATATCGGCATTTATGGCCGCTATGATGTCAATTTTTTGGATTTTATTTAGACAAATTACAAAATAAACCAATATTACATATAGGAATAATTTAACATGCTAGAAAACTCTACAATTTTAATTACCGGCGGTACTGGATCTTTTGGACATAAGTTTATAGAGATGACTCTTAAAAAATTTAAACCGAAAAAGATAATCGTCTTTTCACGAGATGAGATGAAGCAATGGGAGATGGCTAAACTTTACACTGATTATAAAAATATACGCTTTTTTATAGGCGATGTAAGAGATAGAGAAAGGCTTTATAGAGCACTTCATGGAGTTGACTTTGTAGTCCATGCTGCAGCCACAAAAATAGTTCCAACTGCTGAGTACAATCCATTTGAATGTGTTAAAACCAATGTTATTGGCGCTATGAATGTTATAGATGCTTGTATTGATAAGGGTGTAAAAGGGGTTGTTGCATTATCTACAGATAAAGCAAGCAGTCCAATAAATTTATATGGTGCAACGAAATTAACTTCAGACAAGTTATTTGTTGCTGGCAATGCATATTCCGGAGAGCATCCTACAAAATTTTCAGTTGTAAGATATGGAAATGTTATGGGTTCAAGAGGATCTGTGATCCCATTTTTTAATTCTATAAAACATACTGGAGTTGTGCCAATAACTGATAAAAAAATGACCAGATTTATGATTACACTTGAGCAAGGGGTCGAGCTTGTTTGGAAGGCTTTTGAAGATATGGTAGGAGGGGAAATTTATGTTAAGAAGATTCCTTCTATGAAAGTAACTGATTTAGCTAGTATTGTTGCTCCAGACTGCAAACAAGACGTAATTGGAATTCGCGTTGGAGAAAAATTACATGAACAAATGATTGGCATTGAAGACTCTCCTACGACATATTTATATGATGGTTACTACAAAATTTTACCATCCATAAATGACTGGTCTTTAGATGAATCTAGGATAAAAGGTGGTAAAAAAGTTGATGAAGGTTTCATTTATAGCAGTGATAATAATGATGAATGGATGTCCTCAGAGGAACTAATGGATTGGCAAAAAAATAATATCTAATACGTGTGTCTTCTTCAAAATTAATAATTGGTGGAGCTCAAATTGGCTTGAATTATGGTGTTTCAAATACCAAAGGCCAATTAAATACATGTGAGATAGAAAGCATTGTAAATATTGCAAATAGTAATGACATTAACTTTATTGATACAGCTTCTGCATACGGGAATAGTGAAAAAGTAATTGGTAAATATTTAAAATCTGATTGGAAAATTATTACCAAGCTATCAGATATATTGTCAAAAAATAATAAAGATACAATCTTTAATAATACAAAAAATTCTTTTTTTAGTTCTTTACAAAAACTCCATAGAAAGAATATATATGGTTTATTGCTTCATAGCACAGATGAATTAAAGGGTAGTGGCGGTCATGAGATATGGAGTGCCTTATTGGAATTAAAAAATGAAGGTTTTGTAGATAAAATAGGATATTCGATATATGACCCAGAGGAGCTCGATGATTTATACATGGACTATGAAGCAGATATTATCCAAGCTCCCCTTAGCATATTTGACCAGCGCTTGAAAGATTCAGGTTGGTTAGAAAGATTGAATAAAAATGCGGTAGAGATTCATATTAGATCAATCTTCTTGCAAGGATTGCTTTTGATGAAACCTGAAGATAGACCAAAAAATTTTCTTAAATGGGGTAAAATATGGAAGGAGTGGGATAATTGGCTGGTAAAAAATAAGATTACCTCAATAGAAGCTTGTATATATTTTGCTTTAAGTCAGAAAAATGTTGACAAAATTGTTGTTGGCATTAATTCATCAAACGAATTACAAGAAATTCTTAATATAACTGCAAGAAATAAAAATAAAATTTTATTCCCACAAGGATGTATGGATAAAAATTTAATAAATCCTATAAATTGGGAGGCCTAATGAAAGTAACTGCAATAATTCAAGCTAGAATGGGGTCGCAAAGACTACCGGGTAAGGTTCTAAAAAAAGCCTATAAAGATTTAACACTTATCGAAGTTTTGCTAAAAAGACTAAGTCAATCTAAATTAATTGACAATATTGTGATTGCAACTAGTGAAAATAAAGACAATGAGCCTCTAATTGATTTAGTAAAAAGACTTAATTACGATATCTATGTAGGCAGTGAAGATAATGTACTAAATAGGTATTATCAAGCTGCAAAATTGGATGCTGCTGATATCGTAGTAAGAATTACTGGGGATTGCCCGCTCGTTGACCCATCTCTTGTCGATGATGTCATATCAAAAATTATAAGCTCTAATCTAGATTACGTATCAAACAACTATCCTCCAACTTATCCAGATGGCCTGGATGTAGAAGCTTTCAAATTTGAATCATTAGAGATTGCTAATAATTTAGCTGATAAGCCTCATCAAAAAGAGCATGTCACCCCGTATTTTAGAGAATCTGGTAAATTTAAAATTTTAAATATTACAAATCAAGATGATTTATCAGATGAAAGGTGGACAGTTGATGAGATTGATGACTTTGAGCTTATATCAACAATACTTAATGAATTTAATAGTACTTATTTTCCATGGACAGATGTATTAGATTTAAAAAGAAACAAACCTGAGATCTTTTTAATTAATTCAAATATAAGAAGAAACGAAGGTTCAGATATTGGAACAGGCCAAAAGCTTTACAAGAGAGCAAAAAAAATTATTCCCGGAGGGAATATGCTTTTATCAAAAAGACCCGAGATGTTTTTACCAGAAAAGTGGCCATCATACTTTTCTAAAGCCAAGGGTTGCAAGGTATGGGACCTAGATGGAAAAGAGTTCATTGACATGTCTATTATGGGTATAGGCACTAACATTTTAGGTTATGCACACGATAAGATTGATAGGGAGGTTCTAAAGGCTGTAGCTGGATCAAATATGTCAACGTTTAATTGCCCAGAAGAAGTTTATTTAGCTGAAAAATTAATAGACATGCATCCATGGGCTGATATGGCTAAATTTACTAGATCAGGAGGGGAGGCAAATGCAGTCGCAATAAGAATTGCTAGAGCTGCATCTGGAAAAGACAAGGTTGCTGTATGTGGATATCACGGTTGGCATGATTGGTACTTGGCGGCTAATTTGCAAGGGGATTCTAAACTAGAAGATCATCTCTTACCGGGGCTAAATCCGGCTGGCGTTCCTTCAAGCCTTAAAGATACAATATTTCCATTTCACTATAATAATTTCGAAGAATTAGAAGATATAGTTAATAAAAACGACATTGGTGTTATTAAAATGGAAGTTGTAAGGAACGATGAGCCTGAAAATAATTTTCTTCATAAGGTAAGAGAATTAGCAAATAACAAGAATATCGTTTTAATTTTTGATGAATGTACTTCAGGTTTCAGGGAAACATTTGGTGGAATTCATAAGAAGTATAATGTAAATCCAGATATGGCTATGTTTGGTAAGGCGCTAGGCAATGGCTATGCCATAAACGCAATTATTGGAAAGAGAGATGTTATGGAATCTGCTCAATCAACCTTTATAAGTAGTACTTTTTGGACCGAAAGAATAGGACCAACTGCTGCTCTCAAAAGTTTAGAAGTTATGGAGGATATTGAGTCCTGGCAACAAATAACAAATGTTGGAAATGGCATAAAAAATAGATGGAATGATTTATCTAAAGATTATGGAATTAAAATAAAACACTTTGGTATTCCTGCTTTGGCTGGGTTTTCTTTTGATAGCAAGGATAATCTTTCTTATAAAACACTTATCACACAAGAAATGTTAAAAGAAGGAATACTAGCAGCGAATTCAATTTATGTATCAATCGCTCATGAGCAGGAGCATATTGATCTTTACTTCTATCAATTAGAAAAAATATTCTCATTAATTAAAGACTGTGAAGATGGAAGAAACGTAGACGACTTGCTTGAAAGCCCTGTTGCCCATTCCGGATTTGCAAGACTTAATTAATTTAATATATGAAAAAGATTTTAGTGCTTGGTGCCAATGGAATGTTAGGCGTTTCCTTGATAAAAAAAATATCAGAATATAATTATTTTTTAGAAACGCATAGCAGAAATGATACAACTACCTATAACTTTGATTTATTGGATCATAATTTAGTATACGAGAACCTTAACAAAATTTTACCAGACGTAATAATAAATCTTATAGCTAACACTAATGTAGATTTTTGTGAAGATTACCCAAAACAAGCTTATGCCGACAATGTACTAAGTATAGAAAATGTAGTGGACTGGATTAAATCATCAAATTCAGGCACTAGGTTTATTCATATCTCTACCGATCAAGTATATGATGGAAAGGGCCCTCACAAAGAGATCAATACTAACTTAACTAACCACTATGCTTCATCTAAACTCTCTGCAGAAAATTTGGTATCTTCAATTACTAATAGCTTAATTCTCAGGACAAACTTTTTTGGTAAAAGTGTTCATAGAGAAAGAATTAGCTTTAGTGATTGGATAGTTAATTCAATTAAGGACAATAAAAAGATAACTGTTTTCAATAATATATCTTTCAGCCCACTATCAATAAATACTCTTGTAGATATAATAATAATTACAATGAGTATGAATGAAACGGGTACTTATAACCTAGGTTCAAATTCTGGAATGAGCAAGGCGAGATTTGCTCAAGAACTAGCTAAATCAATCAAGCTTTCAACTAAAAATTTGATTGTTGGCTCAGATGCAGACTTTAAATTCTCTGCATATAGACCCAAGGATATGAGAATGTGTTGTAAAAAATTTGAAAGCTGCTTTACTATAAAGCTTCCAGATTTAATTGATGAAATAAATTTAGTAGGGAGAGATTATGAGCAGTGAAACAAATATAGTTAAAGTGGGCAATAGTTTGGTTGGAGGTGAAAATCCAACTTATTTTATAGCTGACATTGCAGCAAATTGGGATGAATCCCTTGATAGGGCTAAGGACTTAATATACCTTGCTGCAGAAGCTGGAGCAGATGCTGCAAAGTTTCAAAATTTTAAGGCCGATACAATAATTTCAGCAACCTCATTTGAGAAAATGCAAGGTAAACTTAGCCATCAGGCATCTTGGTCAGAATCAGTATATGATGTTTACAATAAAGCATCATTGCCAGTTCAATGGACAAAAGAGCTTAAAGATACATGCGATGATGCTGGAATTGACTATTTCACAACCCCCTATTCAATAGATGTTGTAAAAGAATTAAAAGACTTTGTGGCTGCATGGAAAATGGGGTCTGGTGATATTACCTGGCATGACCATATTGAAGCAATGGCAAAACTCGACCTGCCTTTATTTATTGCAACTGGAGCGTCTTCAATGGAAGAAGTCCAAATGGCTATGGATATTGCAACAAAACACACAGATAAGCTCGTATTAATGCAATGTAATACTAATTACACTGCTTCTTTAGAAAATTTTAAATATATTGGACTAAATGTTTTAAAAGAGTACAAGAGAAGATATCCAAATACAATTCTTGGTTTATCTGACCATACCCCAGGTCATGCTACTGTTCTTGGTTCAGTAGTTCTTGGAGCCCGAGCTATTGAAAAACATTTCACAGATGACACAACTAGAAAAGGACCAGACCATAAGTTTTCAATGGATCCAAAAACTTGGAGGGAAATGGTTGATAGAACTCGTGAACTGGAGCTGGCATTAGGCACTGAAGAAAAATATGTTATGGATAACGAGAAAGAATCAGCTGTAGTCCAAAGAAGATCTATTCACGTTAAAGAAAAAATAAAAAAAGGTGACACAATCCTAGAGGAAAATTTAATCATGCTGAGGCCAGAATTACTTGGGAGCCTTCCACCTTACAAAAAAGACCAAATAATTGGAAAGATTGCTACAAGAGATATCGAACCCAATACACACATAAAAGATTCTGATATCTGAAAGCTATGGACGTATCCATAATAATAACCTCATTTAATTATGATAAATTTATAGAAGAGTCTATTAAATCTTGTTTAAATCAAGAAACAGACTGTAAATTTGAAATAATAGTTGTCGATGATGGAAGTAATGATAAGACAAAAGATATCCTATCTAAGTACTCAGATTTGTGTAATATATTTTGTATCGAGAACTCTGGTGTTGAGGCAGCATCCAACATAGGCATTAAAAATGCAAAATCTAATTACTTTATAAGATTAGATGCTGATGACTCTATTAAAAAAAACTTAGTAGAAACACTCTTTAATCACATAGAAAAAAATCAATCAGCTTTTGCTTATTCAAATTATGACTGTATTGATGAAGCTGGGCATATTATTAATTCAGTATTTTTGCCTAAATACAGCGAGGATGAGATTTTTAATAGAGGAGATTTTTTAGCGAGCGGCACAATAGTTAATAAAGATATCTTCTATAAGGTTCTGGGATACAACGAACAACATAAAAATTGCGGCCTTGAAAATTATGAACTTATTTTAAAATTTATCCATAAGGGTTTCAAAGGTAGTTTTATTGAAGATAATTTGTTTAATTATAGAATTCACTCATCGAATATGTCATTGACTAGAAGAGTATCTTTAATAGAATATGGTAAAATTCTCTTTAAGAGTAAAGGTTATGGAGAATTTAAAACCAATGAATTCCATCCATTCGGGTTAAAAATTTAAAAACTTATTTATGAAAAAAAACATACTTATAATAGCAGCGCATCCTGATGATGATATTTTAGGTTGCGGTGGATTTATAGCAAAATATAATACCAAAACAAATATCAGAGTTATATTTATTGCAGAAGGCAGTAGTTGTAGATTTACAGATTTAAACAAAAATCTAAACAAGATTCAAAAAACTATTGAAACTAGAAATAACTATGCAAAAGATGCCTTAAAAGTCCTTGGCGTAAAACAGGTATCTTTTTATAACCTCCCTTGCGGAAGATTGGATTCAACTCCAATTATTGAAATTAATAAGATTATCGAGAATGAATTAAATAATTTCAAACCTCATACTGTAATAACTCATTCCGAAGATGATACTAATAATGATCATAGGATTGTTTATCGCTCAACTCTTATGGCAACAAGGCCTGGAGCATTCAAGAATTTAAAAACTTTATTATCTTTTGAAGTGCTCTCAAGCACTGAGTGGAACTTTTCTAAGTCATTTTTACCAAATCATTTTGAATCAATTAGCTTCGCTCAATTAAATCTTAAATGGCAGGCATTAGAGTGCTTTAAAAGCGAAATAGGAAAATACCCCCACCCAAGATCAGAAGAAGGACTTAAAACTCTAGCCCAATACCGTGGCATGCAATCTGGTCTTAAATATGCTGAAGCTTTTAAGATTATAAGAAACTTTAAATAATGAAGATCGCTTTAGTTGGTTACCGAGATTGGGTTCATAGTATTTATAATAATATTACTAAAAATTCGTCCAATGAATTTATTAGATTCAACTCTAAAGAAGATTTTTCAGAAGAGGAAATAATTAAATTTGATCCCGAGCTTATCTTATTTTATGGTTGGAGTTGGATTATTCCAGATCATTTTGTTAGTAATTATAAATGTTTAATGCTTCATCCATCGCCGCTTCCAAAATACAGAGGTGGAAGCCCAATTCAAAATCAAATTATTAATGGTGAGACAATTGGAGCAGTAACTATTTTTTTAATGGATAACGGAATGGATACCGGTCCAATTATTGCCCAAGAAGAAATTTCTCTTTTAGGAAGTTTAGATGAAATTTTGAATAGAATCATTATTACTGGCTCAAAATTAACAACTAATTTCATGAATAATGGGTATGATTTAAAAATTCAGGACGATAAAAAAGCAACAAATTTTAAAAGAAGAAAAGAATCAGATAGTGAAATATTAATCGAAGAAATCACCACGAAAGACTCAACTTACTTATTAAATAAGATTAGGATGCTCCAAGACCCATATCCAAACCCATATATCAAAACGGCTGATGGTAAAAAGTTGATCATATTAAAAGCAAAAATAGAGGAATAAGATGATGAAAAAAAATAGTAGTTATATGCAATTTGATTTATTAAAAATTAAGAATGCATACAAAGAAGATAAAAATATTACAAGTCTACTTCGTAAACAAAAAAAAATTGATTTTAATACCTCTGAAATAATAGAAGTCGCATATGACTTGCAGGCAGGCTCATATATTGACTTTGTTCAACAAAATCCTGAAAAATCAGCGCTCTATGCGTCTGAGTTATCTGCAATTCTTGATATATATATTGATAGCAATGATTCTCTGCTTGATATAGGCACCGGCGAGTTGACTACCTTAAGTTTAATTATGACAAAGTTAAATATTCTTCCAAGAAAGGTATTTGCTTTTGATATAAGTTGGTCTAGGTTACATAAAGGAGTTGAGTATTCAAAAAATATGCTTGGTAATGATTTCGATAGAATTATCCCATTCTCATCAAAAATTTCAGAAATAGCCATGTTAGATAAATCCATAGATGTTACAACTTCAAGCCACGCCCTAGAACCTAATGGCGGCAATTTAAAAAATCTATTAAAAGAATTATTTAGAATTACTAAGAAAAAACTTATTCTTTTTGAGCCATGCTATGAGGCAAACTCTGATGAGGGTAAGAAAAGGATGGATAGCCTAGGTTATATAAAGAATCTTGAAAATGAAGCTAGAGATTTGGGTGGAGAGGTCTTAGAAAGAATTGAAATAAAAAATACAGAAAACCCTTTAAATCCAACATATTGCTTTATAATCAATTTACCTGAAACAGATATTTCTCAGACATTAGATCCTATTGAAACATTTTCTGAACCTGGCACTAATAATGCTCTTCAAAAACTAGATAACTTTTATTTTTCTAATAAAACAGGATTGAGTTACCCGATAATTGAGTCTATACCAATCTTAAAATCAGATAATGCAATCTTAACATCTGCATTATGCAAGGATTAAGTGGTTCGTGTTAAAATAGAATTATCATGAAGTATCCAATAACAAAATTATTCACTATTTTAAAGCGCTACAGGCTTTCTGATTACATATATTTTATTACCCCTCCAATTGTTTCTAAATTAATTAAAAAACTTCTTAGTAACAAGAGATCAATACAGCCTAATCATATAAATCTTAATACCTTTGAAAATGAACTTGATAGCCTGGAAGAGAATGGGTTTAATTATTTTATGCCAAACGATGTTATTAAAGATTTTTGTAATAAGACTAGAGACCAACTCGTTAATAGCATGCCTTCAAAATTAGATGGAAAAGACAAAGAGAATTTAGATCAACTTAATGATAATGGATATGTTGTTCTGGAAAATATTTTAGACAGGCGCTCATTAATTGAATACAAAAGCAAACTTGACCCAGTATTAGATTCTGAAATTCACGCCCTTTCAGATTATAGAAATAATTCAAAGACTTTATTAACCTCTGAAGCCCCTACTAGAAATTTTAATGGGCTAAGATCTGTTCATAATATTTCAGATGCCGTTATTAGAATATGGAATGTAGATTCTTATCTACCAAAATTAAAAGAATCTATTGATAAATCTAGTATTTTTAAAATATGCAATGCATATCTTTCTGGAAATGCTGGACCATCAAACATATATCTTGATATTAAGCCTATACCCAATGCTTTTGATTCAAGTGTAACCCCTCATGCTGATAGTCCTTTCAAAATTTGTAAGGTGTTTATAGCTCTTGAGGATGTTACTGTTGATAATGCCCCATTCCTTTATTTTAAAGGTTCTCATAAGCCTAATCATTTTAGACTTTTGAAGGATTTACTGGCTTTTTCTGGTCACAACAAAAAATTCTATGATGAATTTAGCAGCTTTAACTTCATGGGAATGCTTAAGCTTTCAGAAGATAGCTATAAATCTTTCAGTCCCGACATCGTTACGCTAAAAGCTGGAGATGCAATTATTGCAGATACAAGAGGTATTCATGCTGCTACAAATTTAAATAAAGGTAGAAGGGTTCAATTTGGTCTGGTTTATTCGGATAGAGACTTTGATATCAATGAAAGGGATCCACTAATTCTAGGCATGGCCAAAGATTCAATATAAGTAATGTTACTTATAACAGCTGAAGTAGATCAGTCCTATATAGATAACAATAAGGTTTTATTTTTAGGCGAATGGTGCAAACCTTACAGTAAAAAAAATTTATGGAATCAAGACGGCTTTACAACCTTGACAGACTGTTGGTCTGATAGAAAAAATCGTCAAAATGCATACAACTACACCAATAGTTTTTATGATGAGTGTATAACTATAATCTCAACTCATTTAAATGATATCCACCAAACTAATTATCCTGATAGTTATTGGAAGCTATTATGTGGGCCTTGGCTTAAATTACTCATAAACTCAACGTATCACTCGTATTGCCTTATAGAGAGTGCTGAAGATATCTACGGAAATGAATTAAAAACCTTTTTTTTTGATAATCATTTTAAAGATTTTATCCCTTTGGATATGCAAGACTTTGAAACTTTAATTGTTTCAAATTCATGGAATCTTTGGATCAAATCATTGATTGCTAGTGAGGCATTTCAATTAAAAACATGCACACACGATATTAAGATTTGCTCCCATGCTTGCAAAATAGGGGATGAAGAATATAGTAAAATTAAGAGATTTTTATTAAATTGCGCAGACTATATCTCAGGATTAATAAATATTAAAAGTAAATATATCTTTTATAATCCTTATATCAAGAAATCTACCTTAATAAAGCTGGCAGCCAGATTCCTATCTGTACCAAAATATTTATCTCATAGAAAATTTTTTTTAAAAGAAAAATTTTCTATAAATATAGATATTAGGGAGACAAGCTTAAGAATCAATCCACGTAACAAATTTGAATTTTTTTTTAAAGACTTTGTTTTGAAGAACATTCCTTTAGTTTACTTAGAAGGTTATGAAAAACTTGATTCAATATCTAAGAGAGTTAATACAACGGTTAATCCAGAAAGTATTATTTGTGCAACCAGTCAATTCAATGACGATATTTTTAAAATTTATGCAGCAAAAAAAATATCTGATGGCAGTAAATTAAAAATAATCTCTCACGGAGGTTTTGGTCAATATCTCTACTCAGACTTTCAAGATATGGATTTTGAAGTATGTTCTGATTATTTTTCATGGGGCTGGAAAGAGTATTCTTTAAAATGCAATCAAGGCTTCCTAACAAAAAATCTCCCAATTAAATCAAAAAAAAAAACTAACTCAGGTTTTGTTCATGTTCTTTTAGATGATCACAAGCATGTGAAATTCATAGATTCTACCCCAAGTTACGAACAATTTATTAATGATTATTTAAATAATCAGATTAATTTTCTAAATTATCTAGATATAGAAATTATAAGGCACGGAATTATTAAATTAGGAACCTTTAAATTCAATGACTCATATCAAAATTCAATAGAGATACGCTTAAAGGATGCTGTTAATTATAAAGATTTAAATTTTTCCTATCGGGATGAAGATTTTCATAAAAAGATATTAAACTCACGTATAGTCGTTTGCACTTATAACGGATCAAATTTAATAGAATCTATGTATTTAAATAAACCCACTATTATTTTTTGGAATCCAACTCACCATGAGTTAATAGAATCAGCAAGATTAAAATATCAACCTCTTATAGATGCAAAGATTTTTCATATTACACCTAAATCAGCAGCATTTCATATGAATGATATTTGGAATTCACCTGAAGATTGGTGGCATTCAGAAGAAGTAGTTCTAGCAAAAAATAACTTTTTAGAATGGTTTGGAAGAAAAAGCCCGAATCCAACAAAAGAATTAATTAATTTTATAAAGAAATAATGTATCAGAAAAATTTTCTTAGAATCTATTTTTGGAAACTTATAGCAGTTATAACTGGTTTTTTATCATTGATTATTGTAGTTCCTCACTTATCAAGCGATGCCGAGATATATGGCATATATATGTTTGTAGTTAGTATAAGTCTTTATTTAAATTATGCTGATCTAGGTTTTATTTCAGCTGGCCAAAAATATGCTGCTGAATATTTTGCGATTAATAATAAGAATGATGAGGTTGGGATGATAGGCTTTACAATTGCTGTTCTAATATTGATGTTTATACCATTCTCTTTATCAATATTTTATCTCCATCTCAATCCTGGTCTCGCTTTCAATGAAATAGGAGAAGATAATCTAAATTCTGCATCTGATCTATTTTTAATTCTAAGCATTATTTTCCCTGTTCAAATTATCCTTCAAAGATTGATAATAATGATCTTATCAATAAGGTTGCTGGATTATGTAATAGTAAGAATTGATATTATTGCAAATATTATTAAAATATCGTCTGTTCTTTATTTTTTTCGTGACGGTCAATATAATATTGTTGCATATTTTTTATTCTGTACTCTTATTTCGATCCTAGGAAATGTTATAGCAGCGGTGATAGTTAAGAATAGTTTAGATTATAATTTTAGACTAATATTAAAATCATTAACACTTTCAAAGAAATACTTCTTGAAATCTAAAGATTTAGCACTAGCCTCATTTAGCTCAACCATAGGATTTGTACTATTCTATGAACTTGACTTGATATTAATTGGAAAATTTATTGGCGTAACTGAAATTGCAATTTTTGCAGTAGCATTCACTTTTATGAATTTTATTAGAAGTTTATGGGTAATAGTTTACTCTCCTATTCTAAATAGGTTGAACCATTTTAAAGGTCTAAACATGATGAGTGAAATAAAAAATCTTATCAGAATTACTATTAATTTCACAACTCCTCTGTATTTAGTAATTACAGTAGCGCTAATTTTATTTTCAAACGAAATAATTTTATATTGGGTTGGTAAACAATATTTAGATTCTATCCCAATTATGCAAATGCTAATTTTAAGTATTATATTTGGATCTATCTCACAGCCAGCCATGCAATATTTTATAACTTGCTCTAGGTACTCATATATTTATATTTCTTCAATAATAGTTCCTTTTATTTTTTACTTAACAATTTATTTTACATATGAAAATTATGGAATATTTGCATTTGCAGTTGCTAAATTCATGGCATCTTTTATTTTTGTAGTTATTTCCTTAAAAGGTCTTTTTGAAATAATTAATCCTTTTAAAATATTAAAAACTTGGCTTATACCTAGTATTATTTTTTCATTAACATCAATTGGAATTGCTCCCCATATAAAAAATTATTTTTTTATAAACCCAGACAAGAATTCATTTAGCCTATTAATACTATTAATTTTTTTAGCATTTTTTATATTATTAAGTTACTTATTGCTGATTTTTCTTTTTAAAAAAAATAGGCTTCAAATAATAAACTTTATAAACAAAATAAATAAGACTTATTAAATATGAAAAGTTATGATTAGTTATAACTTATAAGTTAGTAATGATGGATTTAATAATTCTATTTTCAATAAATTATATTTAATCGATGTATTCGTAGGAATTTTGTAATGGTTATTTTGCTAACAGGTGGTACAGGTTTTGTTGGGAGGCACATCGTGAATATCCTAGTGAAAGATCCTAATAATACTATATATATTTTATCTAGAAATAAAGTAGTTAATGGGTTTAAAGCAAATCATAAAAATGTATTTTATACGAGCATTTCTTACGAAGATGTCGATGAACTCTCTATTTTTTTTAAGCAAGTAAATCCCTCGCATATTCTGCATCTTGCTTCATCTAAATCTAGAAATAAGCTCAATGAATTAAATTATGAGTTATTTATTAAAGATATTTCAGTTGACATAAATATAATAAATGCTGCATTAACGATCAAAACCTTAAGTGCTTTTATTTATTTAGGTTCTGCTGATATGTTTATGCCAAGTAAAAAAAATATAACTGAAAAATCAAATTTTCGACCAACTAATTCTTATGCTTTAAAAAAAGCAATAATCACTAATCTTATACTTGAATTTAGAACGTCTAAGAATTTTCCTGGAGTTGTTGCAATACCCTCGTTAATATATGGACCAATGCAAAAAGAGGAGATGTTTTTACCTGCTTTGATAAAAAGCTTAATTAAAAATAAAAGTTTCAATATGTCCCATGGAGAGCAATATAGAGATTATATTTTCATAGATGATTTTGTGGACGCTATTTATCTACTAATAATTAAAAATATTCAAACTAAACCTATTTTATTGATAGGAAGCGGAGAATCTGTAAAGATTATAGATGTTGCACATAAAGTTCTTAATTTCTTTGATTCAAAATCAAAGTCTTTAATTAAGGTTGGAAACAAAGAGCTAGTTAATTCTAGTGTTGATTATAATTTTGATATTTCTAAATCTTCAAATTATCTTAATTGGAAGCCAAAATACTCTTTTGATAAGGGCCTTATAAAAACTATTGATTATTTCATGGTTGAGAATAATGCGTAAGGTACTGCTTTATTCAGATTGTGAGTTTTTTGCTGGTTGTGAAAACATGCTAGCAATTTTTCTAAATAACAAGGAGCACTTTACAGATTATGAGTTTATTTTTCTATATCGTTATAGAAAAGAGTACGAACTTGGAATGAAAGAAAGGATTCATGATCAATCTGATACATATTCGCTTAATCTATGGAGATTTTCATACCATAAGAAAGGAAAAATTAATAAAATTATTAATATAATTTTAAATAAATTATTTTCTCCAATCTTTTTTATCCAGAATTTTATTGTTTTATATGTAAATTTTCATAAACATAGATCTGATATTTGTTATATCAATAATGGTGGATATCCTGGAGCCTTTTCTTCAAGAGTGGCGGTTCTTGCATCCTCTTTAGTAAAAATGAAAACAATAATGTTTGTAAATAATATAAGTTTTTCTTATACGAATCCAATAAGATTATTAGATTTGCCATTGGACTTACTTGTATCAAAATATGTTGATATTTTTATTACTGCGAGTAAAAAAGCTGGAACAGCGCTAAAGAGTGTTTTGAATATAAATAATAAAAAGCATAGGTTGATTTTTAATGCAATTGATCAAGAGCGTTTTAGTATAGCCAGTAAAGACCTTATTAATCTTAATAAAAATAACTTAACTAATAAAATTACTTTTGGCGTGATTGGTCTCCATGAAGAGAGAAAAGGGCACATACTCATTTTAAAGGCAGCAAAAAAAATAATTGATACAAATATTGATCTTATTAATAAATTTTCTGTATTGATAGAAGGTAATGGGCAAAAAACTAAATTCTTAAAGAGTTATGCTTCCAATAACTCACTTGAAAAAGTTGTTACTTTTTCAGGAATTGAAAAGGACATTAAGAATTTTTATAAAAAAATAGATATTTTAGTAGTTCCTTCCATATCAAACGAAGATCT
>TARA_B110000259_G_scaffold61267_1_pt1 | contig 16295 bp, 17 predicted proteins | sample TARA_B110000259 | Tara Oceans TARA_B110000259 (sample SAMEA4397649) | marine metagenome | biome: Polar Biome; feature: [SRF] surface water layer (ENVO:00010504); material: water (ENVO:00002006), including particulate matter (ENVO:01000060) such as... | depth 5 m | reverse complement strand
AACAGACAACGAAAGAAATATCTGAAAAAACATTGTCAGTTCATTATTTAAAGGATGGTTTTGCCGCCAATCTCGAGTACTTTTTTGACGATACAGTTCTGGAACAGGCAGCCATATCGATGGTCTATCCTATTAATCCCCGCTGGACGATGGTGGCAAAGTATTCAGAATCGATATTATTCAATAAACCTGACGAAAATTTATTGGGCGTAAACTATGAATCTTGCTGCTGGGGGATTAAAATGCTCGCCAGCCAAACCAGTAACGATTCGTTCACCGAAACAGACAACGCTGTTTTTATTGAATTAACGTTAAAAGGGCTTGGTCAGTCGAGCCAAGTACTAGACAGCCAACTGGCAAATGCCATCGTTGGCTACAATCCTAACTTTTAGGGAGTTGCTCACACCGACTTCAACCATGGCATGAACCAATGATTCGATTTGTATTTCTATTTTTTTGTTTCTTTTTTTCTGGTAGCTTTTTTACAGCTCAAGTTTTAGCTGCGCCAATCGCGATTGATGCCATTGTAGCGATTGTTGACGAAGACATTATTACGCGAAGTGAAGTGGCCAGTCGACTAGAAATAATTCGAGCTGAATTCGCAACCAATAACCAGCGCTTACCCAAAGCAGAGGTGCTTAATCGTCAATTAATGGAGTTGATGATCAACGAGTCAATTTTGGTGCAACGGGCGAAGAAACGAGGCATCAAAATCAGCGATGGTCAACTCAATCAGGCAATGATGAATCTTGCTAAAAATAATCAAAAAAGCTTAACTGAGTTCAGGACGTTTTTGATTGCTCAAGGTATTAACTACATCAAATATCGAGAAAAAATTCGACAAGAAATGCTGTTAGGCGCATTGCGTCGTCAATACACAGCCAGGACTGCCAGCATCAGCGAAGCCGAACTGAATGGCTTTATTGGACAATCGGGTGATGGCTTGGAAAAAGCTGAATATAACATTTCTCATATTTTGATTGCCTTACCTGATGCTGCCTCACCCGAGGAGATAAACTTCGCTTTAGAGTCCGCTAATGATATTTTAATGAGGCTTCGGCAGGGTATTGAGTTTAGCTCTCTAGCCAATGAGTTTTCATCTGGATCTACCGCATTACAGGGCGGCAGCCTTGGTTGGCGGGGCAGAGCTGAAATACCGGGCCTTTTTACAGACGCGGTACTCAAAATGCAGCCCGGTGATTTTGCGGGTCCATTGCGCAACCCAAGTGGGTTTCATATCATCACTTTGAATGAACGTCGCGCTATTGACCAAATACTCACAGAACAAACTCAGTCACGACATATCTTGATTCGAGCCAATGACCTTATTAGCGAAGAAAAAGCGAGAAACCGCTTAGTTGAATTACGTCAACGAATATTAAATGGCGAAGACTTTGCCGTGTTGGCAAAGTCAAATTCAGTCGATTATATTTCGGCTTCAGCAGGGGGTGATATTGGCTGGATGGCGCAAGGGGGAACGGTAGAGGCATATCAAGCGGTTACCGACACACTGTTGCCGGGAGAGATTAGCAAGCCATTTAAATCATTGTTTGGATGGCATATTGTTGAAGTCACCGGACACCGCACCTTAAATGAAACAGCCGAGGTCAAACTCAATAAAGTGCGAGAACAGCTACTGAGGCAAAAGCAAGGAGAAGCATTTCAAATATGGCAGCAAAGATTAAGAGCTGAGGCTTATGTAATTATCTCTGATCCTGACACAGGAGAAGACACTGATGTCTAGTTCACCCCCGTCAATTCAAATAAGACCGTGCTTAGCCATCACTAGCGGTGAGCCTGCAGGTATCGGTCCAGATATCATTGCTCAGATAAAGCGCGATAATTTTGATGCTAGACTCGTCATTATTGGCGATCAAGAGTTAATAAAGCAACGTGCCAATCAGTTAGGTTCGACCCAACAATATATTGATTATGACTCAACCCAAAAAGACATGGCGCCAAACTTGTTAGAAATCATGCACGTGCCTTTAGCTGCACCCTGTAAGGCTGGTGAACTCAATAAAGACAATGCAAACTATGTACTTAAGACCCTCGAACTGGCCTGCAAAGGCTGCTTGTCAGGTGAGTTTGATGCCATGGTCACTGCCCCCGTTCAGAAAGACATCATCAACCAAGCCGGTATCCCGTTTAGCGGGCACACCGAGTATCTTGCTGAAATATGTGGTGTTAAAAAGCCCGTGATGCTACTCACAACCAACCGTTTAAGAGTGGCTCTGGCTACCATCCACATGCCTTTACGTGAAGTCCCTGACACCATTACGACGGCGTTAATTATTGAAATTAGCGAAATCGTTGATCACGACCTGCGTTCAAGGTTTGGTCTCGAAAACCCCCTTATTAAAGTGTGTGGACTCAACCCCCATGCGGGTGAAAACGGTTATTTGGGTCATGAGGAAATCGAATCAATTATCCCCGCCATTAAAATCTTGCAATCAAGAGGTATGAATATCAGTGGCCCGTATCCTGCTGACACTGTATTCACTCCAGCGGCTCTAGCGGATGCTGATGCCGTTTTGGCGATGTATCACGACCAAGGTTTACCCGTGCTAAAACATGCTGGATTTCATAACGCGATTAACACCACGCTTGGATTACCAATCATTCGCAGTTCTGTCGATCATGGCACAGCTCTAGATCTTGCCGGCACCGATCAAGCTAACGCCGGTAGTTTAATGGCAGCGATTGATTCTGCGATCTTTCAAATTAACTGTAAGAATAACAACCCAAAATAATTATGCACCAAGCTCGTAAACGATTCGGCCAGCACTTTTTGCATGATCGAAATATTATCGCCCGAATCGTCAGTGCTATCGCACCTGCTGAAGGAGACCATTTATTAGAAATTGGACCAGGTCAAGGTGCCCTGACTTTGCCTTTATTAGCAGAATGTAAGCAGTTAACCGCGGTGGAACTTGATAGAGACTTAATCCCTATCCTTCAACGCAACGCAGCTCAATACGGTGATCTCAATATTATCAATTGCGATATTCTAGAGTTTGATTTAAATGCGTTAGCAAAAGCTGATAATCGGCAGTATCGAGTTGCAGGCAACTTACCTTACAATATTTCGACACCCCTCATGTTTCATTTAATGGCGTCGATATCGCACATTCGTGATATGCATTTCATGGTCCAAAAAGAGGTCGCATTGCGTATTGTTGCGAATGTTGGTGATAAAAACTATGGCCGACTCTCGATCATGATGCAATACTATTGCCAGTGTGAATATCTATTTGATGTGCCACCACAGTCGTTTACGCCACCACCGAAAGTTGATTCGGCTATTATTAGATTAATACCGCATCCTCAGCCAATGATTGAAGTAAAGGACTTTGAACTGTTTTCATTAATTGTTAAAACAGCTTTCGGACAACGCCGAAAAACCATTTCTAATTCGCTCAAAAAAATGATCGATCCTAGCTGTTTTGAAGCAGCTCAAATAGATCGAAGCCTGCGAGCAGAATGCCTAACTGGCGAAGATTTCGCTCGACTAACCAACACTAAACTTAGCCAGGACTCAGATGACTAAACCCCTACTTTCACTTATTTGGGCCATGGACGAAAACCGTCTCATTGGCAATAACAACGCACTGCCCTGGCACCTACCCGCTGACTTGGCTTTTTTCAAAAGGACCACAATGAGCAAGCCCATTATTATGGGGCGAAAGACGTTCGATTCGATTGGCAGGCCCTTACCCGGTCGTCAAAATATTATCATAACTCGCAATAGTGCTTTTACTGCCGAAGGATGTGACATTGCCCGTAATATTGAAGAAGCAATGTCACTAGTTTCTGAAGATGCACCAGAAGCAATGCTCATCGGCGGTGCCAGTCTTTACCTGCAAACGTTAGAACAGGCAGACTTTCTGTATTTAACTCAAATTCACCATGCCTTTTCTGGCGATACTTGGTTTCCAGAAATGGACATGACCCAGTGGTCAGAAGACTTTCGAGAAGATTTTGAGGCCGATGAAAAAAATATTCACGCTCATTCATTTATGAAGTTTTCACGGAAAAAATAAAACTGATTGGGATAGGACTTCCTCACTCAGTGAAAGCCATTGGCATCAAAGATGAACCACAGGACACAAGAGGAGATCGAAAGTCTAAGCAACAAAGATTACATTATTGGCAGGTAGGTCATATAAGCATCAATGACCTTGCTGTCAGTAAACAGCATCCCAGATTAAAAATTTTTAATGACAAAATTTTAATCTCTACTTGGGCTCAACTAATGGCACCTACTGGGTTAAACGTCAACGTTTGGTTACAATTCAAGCGGGTTATGTACCGATCAAATAGTTAATATTACTTGGCAACGAGCAATATACGGTTCGAGCTTTACATGAAATGGCTGGCCATTTTAAACATTGATTTTTGGCTTAGCTTGACATCAGATTAAAGAAAAATGCATTAGTAGCGCTTTTTTATTGGACATAAATAAATTCCGCCGCCTTATTCACTTCTTCCTTTACTCATTTGATCATTTCCTCCCTTTCCCCTGGTGCCAGATAATAAGCCATGTCGACTTCATGGCATATATACCGCGAAGGTAAGCGTGTCAGTGCATAGCAAGTTACGTTCAAAAAAATCTTCATTACTGTCGCTATAACGATGACTCAGTTCGGTTGAAATATAGTCAAAAACCAAATTTTCCTAAAAATTATATACACTTGGATAATTCTCATCACATCCTACCGCTCTAGTCACTAAAGTATCGACTAATCAATACTGGCCTTTAGCTTTATTGGCAATCAATACTATGCCAGCAAGGCTCCACAGCATCTATTTGCAATGCAGTCAGGCATCGACCCCAAACACAGCCACTATCTAACGCAAAATGACGACCATACTGGCCGGTCAGCAATGTCGCCCAATGACCAAAAACCACTTTAACTTCAGGACCTATTTGACTATTAACTTCATACCACGGCGTTAAACTCGAGTCCTGATGTTGCTCAGGTGAACCTTTAGCTGTGAAGTTAAGTCGATTGTCAGGGGTTAAAAACCGCATTCGAGTAAATACATTAGTGATGCAACGCAGACGTTCAAATCCAGTTAAATCATCGGACCAAAAGTTAGGAGAGTCGCCATACATTTTTTTAAAAAAAAGTTGGCTTTCTTTGCCCTGCAATACTTGCTCTATTTCAAGAGACAGGGCAAGGGCCTGCGGCACGTCCCAGTTGGGGTGAACGCCCGCATGCATCATCATTACTTTTTGTGCGTCATCATAGTGAACCAGCGGCAGGGTCTGTAACCAGTTCATCAGTTCATCACAGTGCGGGCTGGTGAGTACCTGCGACAAAGTATCACTCTTATCAAGGGTTCGCTTGCTGTGATAGAGCGCGAGTAGGTGTAAGTCATGGTTGCCTAGCACAGACACTGCTCGGTCACCCAACGACTTAATAAACGTTAAGGTCTGCAGTGATTCTGGACCACGATTGACCAAGTCACCGCAGAACCACAACCAGTCATTAGCGGGATCAAATTGTATCTTTTCCAGTAGGCGCAGCAGTTTAGAATAACATCCCTGTACGTCACCAATTGCATAGACAGCCATCAAATAGTACTGATCAAATTAGTGCAGCACTCTTGGCGTTGACAGCACAAATTCTTCAACTGTAGCATCAAACTGAAAGCCATCATCCGCTTCCATTTGGTAGCTGCCTTTCATTGTGCCGACAGAGGTTTCCAACATGGTGCCCGAGGTATAGACAAACTGTTCACCCGGCTTCAAAACCGGTTGTTCACCAATCACGCCATCACCTCTGACTTCTTGAACTTTGTGATTAGAGTCGGTGATGACCCAGTGCCGAGTTAATAGTTTAGCGGGTTGCTGCCCTTGATTAACAATGGTGATGGTATAAGCAAAAATATAATAGTTTTTCTCAGGATTCGATTGATCTTCGATATACCGAGTTTGGACGTTGACCTGAATATTATTGAGGTTTGAATCTGTCATAAGAATCCCTGTATTTTATAAAATAGTAATAAATATCTAGCCACAACGGTTGCGATTTTAAACTGCAACCGCAGCCTTGATGTGTTCGTGACTTTGGTAATCTTTCAATTGAAAATCTTCAAATTGAAAATCAAACAGGCTAGTCACTTTAGGGTTTAAGACCATCGTAGGTAATGGATAGGTCGCACGACTTAACTGTAATTTAGCTTGATCTACATGGTTATTGTAAATATGAGCATCACCTAACGTGTGGACAAAATCACCTGGCTCTAAGTCAGTCACCTGAGCCACCATCATTAGCAGCAAAGCATAGGATGCAATATTAAAAGGTACGCCCAGAAATATGTCTGCGCTTCGCTGATATAACTGACAGGATAACCGCCCATCGGCAACATAAAACTGAAAGAAAGCATGGCATGGTGGCAAAGCCATTTGATCAATTTCTCCCACGTTCCACGCACTGACAATTAATCGGCGTGAATCAGGGTTTGTCTTTATTTGATCAATTAATTGTTGAATTTGATCAATCACGCGGCCGTCGTGCGCCTGCCATGAACGCCACTGCGCCCCATAAACTGGGCCTAAATTGCCTTCGTCATCGGCCCATTCATCCCAAATTCGAACTTTATTTTTTTTCAAATAGGCGATATTTGTATCCCCCTGTAAAAACCATAACAGTTCATGAATTATCGAGTTCAAATGGAGCTTCTTAGTGGTTATCAACGGAAAACCTTGACTTAAATCAAAGCGCATTTGATGACCAAAAACAGATCGCGTACCGGTTCCAGTACGGTCAGTTTTCTCACTACCACTGTCTAACACTTGTTGCATTAACTCAAGATATGGTTGCATTGCTACCTGCTCTACGTGCATAAGCGATTATAATTAGACCCGCTAAGATCATCGGCACTGATAACACAATACCTTTTGTCAGCCAGTCTGTCTGCATCAAATAGCCTATATGCGCATCCGGTAAGCGAATAAATTCAACACTGGTTCGCGCTATTCCATACAGCATTAAAAAGTACCCTGAAACCATCATGACTGGCTTGGGTTTTGACGATATAATCCAAAGTGCAGCAAACAATACAAAACCTTCAAGTAACATTTCATACAGTTGCGATGGATGCCTCGCGCTGTAACAAAGTGGACCCGCAAAATCAATGAATCGATCCGCAGGAAATTGTTCACAAGAGAGCTTCATGGCCCAAGGAACCGTGGATGGCGCTCCCCATAACTCGGCATTAATAAAGTTACCAAAGCGTCCAGCGGCTATTCCTAAAGGTACCAACGGTGCAATGAAATCAGTGAGCTGGAAAAAATGACAATTGAGTTTGCGCCGATACCATTCCATTGCAACCAAAACGCCAATAAACCCACCATGAAAAGACATACCGCCTTCCCATATTTTTAAAAGATACAGGGGATCAGCCAGAAAAGTATCAAAGTTGTAGAACAATACTGAGCCAAACCGACCACCTAAGACGACGCCCATCGCGCCATAAAAGATTAAGTCATCGACTTCTGCTGGCTTAATGGGTGCGCCAGCGACTTGGGCGCGACGTTTACCCAACCACCATGCAGACCCAAAGGCCAATAAGTACATCAGCCCATACCAATGAACCTTTAAGGGGCCTAAGGCAACAACAACAGGATCAATTTCAGGATAGGCAATCATACAAACGGGTACAGGCAATAAGAAATGAAATTATGCCTGAATGAGACGACTTAATTAAGCAAAACTGGGATTTGTTCTCTTATCAGTCAGATTCGATGAACATTAGTGGATTTTAGGACGCCTCTAAAAATTATTCGCTAACAGTCTAACCGAGCAGAACAAGGCTCCAAACCACGATAAACAACAAAACAGCTCAAACAATGGCTGCCGACCCCATATCTTTTGCTCGGCCAGACAGCCCATGTTGTTCTTCACCTATCCGATCAACCACTGCCTCTATCGCTGAGTTGAAAATCTCTACTTAGCGACTTCATCGGCGCGTTATTGGGAAAGTGTGAAGTATCGTCCTCTGATTGATTCAATTAGAACCAACCAGAGCAACAACCACTCAGATAGCAATGCGCGTTATTCTTCTTCAGCAATGATTTCTGCGTAGGCGCTGGCATCTAACATGTCAGCCACTTCGCTAGGGTCATCAATCTTAACTTTATACATCCAGCCATCGCCGTAGGGATCATCGTTAATTTTTTCTGGAGAGTCCTCTAACTCAGAGTTCACTTCTACCACTTCGCCAGAAATAGGTGCATAGGTATCTGATGCCGCTTTAACCGACTCGATAACGGCAACTGTATCACCAATTAACACGGTGCTACCTTCTTCTGGTAACTCAACAAAAACCAAATCACCCAATAACTCTTGGGCATGATCCGAAACACCAATCGTCGCAATATCACCATCGACCGATAACCACTCGTGTGATGATAAAAATTTTAACTCGGAAGGTACATTACTCATTTTTTTCTCCTACTCATTAAATACAAGATTTGCCGTTACGGGCGAAAGGAATTTTAACTATCTCTGCTTTCAACATTTTATTTCGTACTTCTACATCAACCTCACCCGTCACACCCACTGGGATTCGAGCCAATGCAATCGACTTACCTAGCGTGGGTGAATAACTACCCGAAGTAATTTCACCCTCTCCTTTTACTGTGACCACTTTCAAGTGATTACGCAAAACGCCCTTATCTTTTAAAACAATACCCACCAACTGCTGCTTAACACCCTGTTCTTTTTCCGCTAAAAGCGCTGATTTACCAATAAAGTGTCTATCGTCTGATATCGATAACGTCCAACCTAGACCCGAGCACAGCGGACTGGTTGATTCATCCATATCGGTACCGTACAGGCTCATGCCCGCTTCGAGCCGCAGCGTATCACGCGCACCCAAACCACAAGGCTTTACACCGGCCTTTAAAAGCTGCTGCCAAAAACCAACGGCCTGATCTAACGGCATCAAAATTTCAAAGCCATCTTCACCGGTATAACCCGTTCTCGCAATAAAGTAGTCACCAATCGTGGCAGCTTCAAAGCGTCCGACAGACTCAAGTTCAGAACGATTAGACTCGAATAATGACAAAGTCTTTTCACGCGCTGTTGGCCCTTGCACTGCAATCATTGCAACATCATCACGCACGGTCAGACCCACATCAGAAAAATCATCCGCCTGCCGCTTCAACCAAGCTAAGTCTTTATCACGCGTTGCAGAGTTAATAATTACCCGATAAAACTGATCACCTAAAAAATAGACAATCAAATCATCAACCACACCCCCTTCAGTATTTAACATACAACTGTAAAGCGCCTTACCGTGCTGTTTCAACTTAGCGATATCATTTGCCAGTAAGTGACGTAAGTAGGCACCAGAATCAGCCCCAGAAACATCAACCACGGTCATATGAGATACATCAAACATACCAGCATCTGTGCGAATAATGTCATGTTCAGTAATTTGTGAGCCATAATGAATCGGCATATCCCAACCAGCGAAATCGACCATTTTGGCCGATGCATCAAGATGAGATTGATAGAATGGAGTCTTTTTACTCATAACGCACCTAAAGTAGTTAGTAGAAAAACCCCTCTGTCCGGTTACCTGAGAGATCGAGCTGATAGCGTTTTAGCCTAGTTTTTATACCAGTTAAATTCATCAACCTTTCACCTTCGGTGGGTAATAGCTACCACTCTCCAGAGTCAAACAGCTGCAACAGTCTTTTTTGCCTGAGCGTTTCCGGGCGGTTGCGTCTTCGGCGGCCTATTTGGCTCTCTCCTATTACAGCTTATGTCTGTGTGGCGTACTATAATCGCAGTCTAATTTGATTGAAAGATCTATTTATATTATCTATCACACTGCAAACTTATAGTCGATTTATAAATGATAGAGCGAAAAAACGGTAAGAACTATCCGCATTATTCAAACACAATTCACCAAGGCCTAACCGATCGCACAACATCGCCTTTAAATCATAAACTGACGGATGGTTATCGGGGCAGAAAACCCAAACTAAAAGAGTGGTTAAATACAGAAAGTTAAGCCGGATTAACAATGCTCCAAATATGCGTATACTAGGCATCATTTAACCAACTAGGAAAAGGATAAAAAGGAATGATGAATAACGACACTAAAGAAAACTTAAAGCAGACAACCACTTGGATACGAGGGCTTTACATGCTGCTATTTGGGTTCTTGGCAGGTCTTGCTGATTTTGTCTTGTTAGGTGTCATCATCTTTCAATTCGTCCACAAGCTGATTACCGGTGAAACTAACGAGCGCCTGCATAAGCTTGGACAGAGCATTGCAACCTACAACTATCAAATCCTTCAGTTCCTCACCTTTAATAGCGAATACCATCCCTATCCACTGGGTGCCTGGCCCAAAGGTGAGCCAAAATCTGTCAAGGAAGTAACCAAAGACAATTAGGGTTGGCAAGGGTTGGTCAAGTTAAACAAATAGAGTCAGCACACCGGTAAAACCATAAAGCGCAGTTTTGTGTATCTCACCATTCGCAAAAAAACCAACCAGCGGAAAATCGCCCAGAACACTGTGGATAAACCGAACCTCTTCGGAGTGCTCGCCAAACTGCTGTCTCCCCCGACCCAAGCATGAAACATAAACCCCGCCCTTGATGGGAGTCCGTAACCGCGATTTTAAATCTAACAGCATGCGCTCCATATCTTCAATGGCAGAATTACCATCCCGCCGACAAAAAATAATTTCGTCATTGTGCTGCAAATAATCACCGATCGCGAAAATCTTTTCTTCAACATCAATCCCTATAATCTGCCGAATAGAATAATCATCCAGATCAGAATTTTTGTTCACTAAACCCGCAAATATAGTGCCCGCTACCTGTTGCCAGTCTTGCGCGATCACTTCACCGGCATCCTCACTGAGCACCTCTAACGCGGGTCGATTATCGAGCGTACGCACCACATTATTATCACAATGGGTGACTATATGCCGACCACCAATCGGGGTACAGCCTTGTGTTAGGTTGGTCATTATGGGCACGGCTGGCGAGAACAAAACGCCACTCACACCCTTATCAAAGAGTTGATTCGCAAATTGCACATTGCTGCCCCGCGATGAAGTAATACCCCCCACTAGAAAAGCCGTTGGGATAACGTCGTTCAGGTCCTTGAGTAAGGGCTGAGTCGACACATTGCTGGGGTCGGCATGAAGCAAACCCACATTGAAATCATTAGCACCGCACCAACTGGCTAGCGCATCAGGCAAGTCTGCAGTGGCACCGGTACAATTGGGCAGCATATAAAAGTCAGCCTCGTTAAACCCAGCCACCATGACCGCCATCGCAGGTTGGTCATAATATTCAATGTGGCTCGCAATAATACCAATGCCAATGGTACCAACCCAATCCGAGATACCGGTGACTTGCTTGAGCTTATTTAAGATAGTGTCAGCCTGATCTGCCACACGATCACTGAGATACAAAAACCCAAAATTGGCTTCTGGCGGAATATCACTCAATTGATTTAAGCAATCATCAAGCAGCTCATCAACCGACCGGTCAGCACTATGTGCCAATAGAAATTGTTTCATCATAAGGCTTAGTTTAAGGAAAGACCTTTAGTAGCACAACTTGACAAATTTCATCCAACGTCAAACCGACTGCCAGGTTACTCAAGCCGATTGAAATGTGAATCGCCATCAGGCAGCATGTCTATCTATGGACACCCCAAAATCAAACGACTGGTTCGACGACATCGACACCATCGTGACCGAACCATTAAACTTTAAAGCCAAGCTAGCCATAGGCGAGGAAGCCTACGCTGCGCTCAAACTAAAAAATGCCGCCATTCAGGTGTGGGACGTCGCTGGCGTGGCAACCACTGCCGCTGTAGTAGCCAAGTCATCAGCCGTTGCCTCCACCTTTTTTGCGCCAACGGGCTTCCTCGCATTGCTCGGCATAGGCGCAGCAGTCACTCCCGTTGGTTGGGTCATCGCCGCGAGCGTAATCACCGGTGGCACCTGGATGGGCATCAGCCGCTACCTAAAAAAATCATCCGATAGCCGCGTTACCATCATCCCCAAGTTCATCAATACACCACTCGACGTACTCGCACTCAGCCTGTTCGACCTACTCGCACCGCTCGCGCTTAAAATCGCCACAACAGAGTCAACAGTCGATCAAACAAAGCAAGAGATCATTGACCAGTACTTCGTCAAGGAATGGGGTTATAACCCAGAATTCACCCGGGAAGGACTCAAATATACTGCGTCTAAATTGAACGAAATTTCAATCGATGAACTGGCCCAAACGCTTGCCGAATTTGCCGATAAAAACACCGACTGTAACTTCAAAATGATGTCTCAAGAGATACTCGGTTTCCTCCGAAATATAATCAGTGCAGACCTGCAAACCAACACCCCAGAAGCCATCGCTGTCGAAAAAATTGAAGCCATATTTAACAAGGCAAATAAAAATTCAACCCGAAAAAAAGTCCAAGGGGGTTGGCGTTTGATTAAAAACACCGTTGGCAGGGTATTGTCGAAAAGTAAATTCAGCCGAAGCAAACAATAAAAATCACTCAACCCCTGGGCAATGACTTTAATTGCAGTATCAGTAGTTAGTTACTGTCTGTATAAAATCAGAAAAACAATCGGCAAAATAGTAAAGCTTAAACAAGGTCGCGATGGTGAAAGAGCCTTAGGCCAATATTGAGAGTCGCTACGTGAACCAGGCGTCAAGGTATTCCACGACCTACCCGGCGATAACTTCAATCTCGATCATGTGTTAGTCGCACCGAGTGGCGTTTACATAATCGAAACCAAAAACTATAGCAAACCTGACAAAGGCGAAGCCAGAATAATTTACACTGGCGATACGCTGATTCATCACAACGGCTTTAAAGACGACAAACCGCTGATTCAAGTTAAAGCTGGAGCGAACTGGCTAAAGCAGCTTATTAAGGAAAGCACCGGTAGAGATATTGATGTTAAGGGTGTCGCTAAAAATAGTAATTTTTTGGTGAGTGCAAGGAAGCACCGCGCGGACGACTGCATGGATGCAGAAGGTAGAGCAATGCATGGAGCAATTGTCGAGAACTGGAATGTATTTTAGGTACATGAGAATTCGACCGGGCTGGCGCACCAGCACGGGGCTGCCAAAAGTAGGCGCCATGAGGCGACGACGGCAATCGCAGAAAAAGCGCATTTTTAGAGATGCCCTTAAGAAGGTGGTGCTGTTTCCTGGCTGCCTCATCGAACCGACGGCTGAATCTAAGCAAAGTGATGTTTGGGTTTTGAATCCTAAGGCATTGCCTGCTTTTATTGCTAATAGTCAGAAGCGGCTGTCTGGCGAGGATGTGCGTTTAGTGGCTTTTCATTTATCGCGGTTTGTTCGGGCTTCGGATTGATGGGTATGAAGGTTTTGACTGGCATTGATTTATTGGAATTTTTGGTAAGGGCTTTGACTCCTTAATTCCTGCGTAAAATAGCACTGCCCAGCATCAGAAATTTTCCCATCGGACGCTGATGTCGCAAACGCCTGCCCAATATCAGCGATAACAAAATAAGGATCTCGACAGGAACTGTGCCACCGCCACCTCCAACAATAGGCTTTAAGGACGTCGAACCACTGGGATCCTCAATAGTATTGTTAGCAACACCGTCGGCATCATTCGGCCCACCATCTTGAATAGTCAGCTGCACACACCAATGGCCTTCATTCAGACCCGTAGTGTAAGTAGCATCACCCGGTGGTGGACAAAAACCTTTATCGCCCGGTGCTGAAGCAAGTGCGTTATTTTCATCTTCTACAAAATCTAGCCAACCCGATGGCATTAGCTTACGATAGGCTGCATCTGCTGTTATGGCTGCGAACTGCGTCAACACTACCTGTGCTGATTGTCCGGCTACCGGTATGCCTTCGATAATAAAATCAAACAGACCAGCGCCATAATCGACGCTTGTATCAGCTGATGCACCTGCACCATGGTTACCGTGTATAACGATTTCGCTGGAGTTCACTGATGCGGAATTAACATTGGCCCTAAATGCTGTCTGACCAAGTTTGAGCATTAGGCCCGATTCCGCTTCCATAATAAATGTTTGGCTCACCATAGATTGCTGTTGCAGGGTATTCCCAGCCAAACCCTCATCATCCAGATAATTTGGGATACCATCACTGTCACTATCCCCAGCGCCTTCAACATCGTCGTTGATGCCATCCTGATCGGTATCTATGCCGGTCAGCACAGGCAAGGTAGCGATAACTTTTAGCAACAACTTTACTAGCTGGGCATCAGTACCATCACTTACCTTTACATGCATCTTGTAAAACCCTGGTACTAAACCAGCAGGGTTAAAGGTAAAGCTGCCTTCGGCCCCATCGATATCCGTCAATGAGTTATCGGTAAGTGACCAGTCATAGGTATGGGTATCTCCGACAGAGTCGACCACTGCCGTAGTGACAGTCACACTACCATCGAACTGACCAATTAGCCTTGTGACACCACTACTTTGAACCGCAGTTAGGGAGCCATGCGGCGCAACGTTAATTTCACTTATTTCAAGCTGATGCTCAACTGCCGGTCCTTTAACCGCATTTGTTGGTGTTCCCATGGTCAGCGTTAGTGTTTCTGCGCCTTCTCCTACACCATCATCCACTAGATTTATAGCCACCGATGCTTGCAGATTGGAAGCTGTAATGTCGACACTGCCACTCACCAAATTATGATCTGAACCGTCTGTCGCAGCTGTGCCCGCCACGGTATATGGAACCGTAACAGGGTAAGTCACTGAAGATCCGTTTAGAATGACTTTAAATGTCACAGTGTCGCCTTCTCGAGCAGTCTGGTTTTTACTGAACCCAACCATTGGCGTTACATTCACGGTTTGCATTGCTGTAGTAGAATTGGATTCAGCGTCAGTAGCCGTCCAGGACAGCACATGCACACCCGGTGTAAAATGGGTTGGATTACTGGTTAAAATTTTGGCGCTACAACCATTGCTCACTATCTGAGTTACGCGAACGTTTAGTGCACTATCGCTAGCATCTGCGGCAGTAGCAGAACCGATGGCAGCAAACGTAAACAACCCTGATGCATCGATATTGACATCAGTTGGCGCTGTCAATAATAAAGACGCGACGGTAATCGATAAGTTTTTCCCAGTATGTCCTACTTCACCAGTCGTTGAATTTTTTGAGGTAATATTGATAGTTTGAGCCAAACCAATATCACTAAAGGTAGTTGAAATACTGTCATCAAGTGGATGAACCGTTAGTGTGCCAGGTGTTCCTATAAAACTGTTCACTGGCAAAAAACGAACCTCTGCTGTTTTGGAAAGCAATAACGCGTTGGTCGAGGTTACTGCTGGCATACCGATCCAAGTCGAACCATCAAATGAATACTGCCATATACCCTCGTTCGATATATCAGCAGTATTTGCGCTAACAGCTATGCCAGCAAAAGTATAGCCGCCATTACCACCATTGGCTTCTACCGGATCGATATCAGAAAATTGAGTTGCTAGCAGGGAATCAATATCCTGCCCGACAGGATCGACTGAACTGTATAATACTGAAGGCAAGATGACGTCACCACGAAATGTGGGGGCATCATTGATATTGGCAACTGTAATTTTGAAAGATTGTGTTACGCCAGAGGCTATTGAATCTGTAACTGAAACACTGACAGAATTTTCACCTACATCGGCGTTTGTAGGTGTCCCTGTAAGCACCGATCCAGTTTCTAATTTAACAACGCGATTTTGACCAGAAAGACCCCAGGAAAGTGTTCCGCTAGTGTCTAGATTCATTCCCCATACTCTACTAGTTGTAACACCAATGTCAGTCTCTGTACTTAAATCTGCTGATAATTTCTTTATTCCACCCCCGAATGAAGATACGTAGATATTACCTTGAGAATCCAGTTTAACGTCAGTTAAACTGGACGCAAAAGTTTTAATATTTGGCGTCAAAGTACCTGGTACCCCAGCAGTAATTGGGGCGCTACTAAGATATTTATAGTTATAACTTGCGATATACATCTTATCGAAGTCTTTAGTGAACGCAATTCCAAAGGGGAATGGCGTTCCTGTTATAAAATCAGTCATATTTAAAGGATTAGCGACTTCTATCTTAGATACTTTATCCTCACCGTATTGAGCTACATACATATAACCATCCCGCACAATCATAGCCAGAGGGTCAGTAATTGAAGAAATCCAATCGGATTCTCCCGCACCTGGATTAGTCATGTCAATGCGAGTAATTTTGTTTAAATTGTAGTAACTAATGTAAAGGTACTGCCCGTGAACTAGGAGCCCAT
>TARA_B110000259_G_scaffold75291_1_pt1 | contig 16733 bp, 15 predicted proteins | sample TARA_B110000259 | Tara Oceans TARA_B110000259 (sample SAMEA4397649) | marine metagenome | biome: Polar Biome; feature: [SRF] surface water layer (ENVO:00010504); material: water (ENVO:00002006), including particulate matter (ENVO:01000060) such as... | depth 5 m | reverse complement strand
GGTTTAAAGAAAATTCTCTTTACGTTAGGAGTGTATCTCTAGTTTTTCTTAATTTTATATTTTTGTTACCCATCCAAATATATGGAGGAAAAATTCACAATTACAGGAATTTTTATAAAAGAAAGGTGATTAGGCATAATGTGAAGTTATTACCAACAAGACTCACCAAATTTAATCTTAGAATTTTTAAGAAAGCTCATAAAGAAAATGCTAAGGATGGTAATATCAAGATAGGATTTCTTTATGAGTTCGTTCCCTCAGAAGGTTTTGGAGATCCTTTTTTAGTTTTTGGCGATAAAGAATTTGATGTTTCAAAGATTGGATTTGAGTTTTGTGATAATTCTGTTTAATAACTTCACTTAAGATCTGCTCTTAAAGTGAACTTATCTATAGAATTGTGAATGAAAACGAAGATATTAGTCGTGTTGTATATGATATATCCAGCAAGCCACCAGTAACCATTGAGCGGGAAAGAAATGAACAATAAGAATAAAATTGAAAGTAAAGCTAATCTCCTATGGGGTAAAGATCTTCACAAAAATAATTCCGTACCACCTCACAGCGCACAACTAGAAAATGTATTTAAAAAAAAATGGAGGAATTCATTAAAAGGTGATTTATTGGAAATTGGATGCGGAAGCGGCTCTGATATAGAAATGTTTTCCAAGATCAAAGAAATAAAAAAAATAACAGCGATCGATCTTGGAGAGAATATAGAAAAACTTATTAAAAAGTACAAAGAAGAACAAGACATAGATATTAGCAGAGGCAATGCATTATCTCTTGATTTTGATGATGAAAAGTTCGATGTTATATATTCATTTGGCGTTTTTCATCATACTTCTGATCCAATTAAGTGTATTTCTGAGGCCTATAGAGTTTTAAAAACAAACGGAACCATCTTTTTATATTTGTACAGTTCTCATGAGGACCTATTGTTCAAAAGGATGGGAATTTTTTTAGAAACAATAATTATGAAATTTTTTGGATACATCCCTTATAGTTTTCAGAATCTAATATGTATTATGCTAAGCCCTCTTTGTTGGGTAATGTTTTCTGTTCCATCGAATCTCCTTAAGTTTTTTGGATTTGAAACTTTTTCTAAAAAAGTGCCGTTCTATTTTGGCACTCATCCTTTTTCATTAATTGGAGATCTTAAAGATAGATTAATGTCGCCAATTAATTATAGATTTTCAAAATTTGAAATGGAAAGGATGTTAGAGTCAATAAACTTCAGCTTTATTGAGGTAGTAAAAACATCATCTGGTTTATATATATTTGCAAAAAAGTAGTGTTGTTAGAAGAAAGGCTTTCATTTTTAGAACAAATAATAAAATTCAGACGACGAGTTAGACTAAAGTGCATTTGCAGCAAACTTGGACTCTACCTGCTTGAATATACAAGACACAACCAACCTTTTTTTGATGTCTTAAAAACTGACACAAGGAGCCACAACTTTCTGCGTCAGACCACACTATTTATTACCTAAAAATTGTATAATCTTCTGATACAAACCTTGTATGAAATACCTATTTTATAGGCAAATTCATAAAATAATGGGTAGAAAATGAAATATCTCTTATACAAACTTGATACAAACTTTTTTGAAAACCCTGTAAATAAATGGTTAGATGGTATTACCTGTTGAGTGTGAATGAAAAATCTTAGAAAATTTATAAAATATAGCTTTTCAGTAGTAGTAATTATTTTTCCCATTTCCATTCTAATGGTTCTTTTAAAATCAAAGGAATTAATTTTCTTTAATCCTTTCGATCTTCAAATACTTGCCATTGATTTTTTATTAATCTCTCTCATAATTTTATTTACAAGATCTTTTCTTGTGGCTGCTTTTTTATTTTATTCATGGGTATTAGCACCTTTTATATCTTGGTATTTTTTACGAAGAGGAATCTTATATAGTGATTTTTTAAATTTCGGAGAGCTATTTTATTTTTTAGGCACCCCCCTGACAGTCGCCCTCTCTTTTATTTTAATAATAGTTTTCTTTCTTTCTATTTATAATAATTTAAAAAATTTCTCTAAAATTTTATTATCTTTGCAAACTACCTGCTTAATTTTAATTTTTAGTTTTTTTAATTTACCTAATTCCACCTTGAATGCTATTTACAAAGATCATCAAACCAATGCATTTAATATCAGCGCAAATTTTAGGTTTATGGGCGTTAACAATGCTTTTCTTTACTCAATATTAGATACTAGATCTTTTGAGCGGGACCTAATAAAACAAGGCTTGGTTAATAAATATCGCGACTTTAGAGCTTTTAATGGTGAGCTGACTAATAAAAAAAATATTCACATTATTATTTTAGAAAGCTACCTAGACCTTCAAGGTTTTGATAACTTAGAATTTGATACAACAGCACTGCATGATGAGTGGAGGGCTTGGAATGAAAAATACGCTATTTCTGCTTTATCTCCTGTAACCGGTGGTGGATCTGCGCAAGCTGAATTTGAGATACTATGTGGAGCTAAAAGTATTCTTGAATATGGAACAGAATTTAATAGGCTAGGAGGTATGGCAATCCCATGCTTACCAAACTTCCTTAAAAATTTTGGATATTCAACTTTTGCCTCTCAACCTATTTATAGTTCATTTTTCAATGCAAAAAAAGCCTATGAAAGTATTGGCTTTGATAAAATCTGGCTTGCAGAAAATTTAGATATGTCCAAATTAAGAAACGGATGGCTACCAGACGAACTATTTTTTGACCAACACCTGAAATTAATAACTCCATATTTAACAATGGATCAGCCGATAGTCAATTACTTATTTGCTGTTGGATGTCATAGCCAAAATAACATGGGCAAAAATGATTCTAAAATCAATATTGCTTTTAATACTTCTGAAATCGTTGAAAACTATCTAAACTGTTATTTATCTACCAGTCATTCGGTTAGGGAATATATTCGCAAAATTAATGAAATAGATTCAAATAACATCTTTCTTATATTGCCCGATCATCTGCCGCCTTTTAAATCATCTAAATTAAAAAAAATGGGCATAAATCAATTCTCTGACCCTAGTATAAATTTAGAAAATGATAGTTCTAACAATAATACTGATTTAAGCATTGCAAATGGACATATTAATTATGGTTATTTAATTCATGATGGCAGAATTCTGCACGAGAGGAACATCGCATATTATGAAATACCAGAAATTTTAATAGACATCGTTAGCAATGGAGAACTTTGCATCGAACTTTCCTGTTCTTCCCAAGATTCAAATATAATGTTTCAAGAAGACTATCTACATAGAGATAGTTTTAAAAATTCAGCACAATCTAACAATAATCAGATGAAAGCAAATTATCAAAGAGAATTAAATATATCTCTGATTAAGCAATCAAATCCTCTCAAATGATTTCCACTAGAAAAATTTACTTCACTACATTTTTGATATTCAGTTGCTTCTTATTCGGACTTAGATTTCATGGCACTTTTTACGCATTTGATTCAAATATTTGCGAATTGCCAATGATATGGAAGCATTCAGCGGGCACTATTAAAGAAATCCGATTAGCAAAGAGCGATAAATATTGTGGAATAGAAATAGATGTTAATCTTCATCCAGATGGTTTTTTTATTTCTGAATACTTTAATCCTTTGAATTCAGACGCTCCAAAATTAGTTGATTTAATTCAATCCGCACCCTCAATACAATATTGGTGGTTAGATTTTAAGAATTTAGAATATGATAATGCGGCTTTAGCCACATCTACCTTGAGAGATTTAACAAATATGACTGATGGAAGAATTATTGTTGAATCTCATAATTTTTTTGGTCTTTTTTTTCTTAATACTAAGAGCAGTCAAATATTCAAAGCATATTGGTTAGCAAAAAATTCTAAACCATATTCATATTTTTTATACCTTGTCAGATCAATATTTGCTATGGCGCTCATTAATCCAGATTTCGTTACAATGTTTGCAAACCAGATCGGCTCCAATGATTATATTTGGGTTGGCTCACGGCAAAGACTGGCCTTTACAGTTAATGATGAATATACACTTAACGAACTTTATTTAAAGGATATAGAAGTAGTTTTAACAGATACTTTGGAACCTTAATTTTTAAAATTACTATTTTGTAAGCAACTTTATCTATAAGTTAGAATGTAAAAGAATTTTTTAAATACATAACCCAAGCCTTTTTGTGTTTTTTCGTTGAAATTAAATTATAATTCTGCAACTTAAAATTCTAAAATAATAAAAAAATCTATAGGATTTCATTAAAAACTATGCGCTCAACATTATCTAATTGTCCAAAATGCGATAGCGACACTTCTTTTTCATTTATAACTAAGGATTATAATCGTAAAATAACAAATGATTCTTTTTCATACAGAAAGTGTGGTAAGTGTGGATTAATTTTTTTATCTAATATTCCAAGTAATTTGGGAGATTATTATAAAGAAGACTATTATGAGATACCCTCCAAAAGCCGGTTAATTAAAATAGCCGATAAACTCGAATATCAGGTTAGAATGATAAAAAAACATATCCCTAATGGCAAATTGCTTGATGTGGGTGCAGCTTTTGGTGTTTTTGCATATAAAGCAAAAAGCCTTGGATTTGATGTTAGTACAATAGAAATGAGTACACTTTGTTGTAAGTATTTGTCAGATGAAGTTGGGGTGAAAGTTTTTCAAGGTGATGAGCCAGAAAGCATTATCCCGACATTAGGCAATTTTGATGTTGTTACATTCTGGCACAATATTGAACATCTCTTAGAGCCATGGAAGGTGTTAGAAGAGGCCTCAAAAAAGATTAATCCAGGAGGTATTATATTAATAGCTACTCCCAATCCTCATTCATTTGCATTTAGATTATTGGGGCGCTTTTGGCCACATATTGATGCGCCGCGTCATATTAACCTTATTCCAGAACCTCTATTAACAACTAAGCTTAAAGAGCTTGGGTTTGATTTGGTTATGAATACAACAAATGATAAGGGGGGGCGATCATGGAATAGGTTCTCTTGGCAAAGAATAATAAGAAATCAGTTTTCTTCAAAAACAATGGAGAGAGTTGCTTTTATTATCGGTTGGATTATTAGCATACCAATATCTATTATCGAAAACATAGGTTTTAACGGTAGTGCTTATACAGTCATTTATAAAAAGTCTAAATAGTTTATTGTTAATATAAAGTTATGAAATTTTCAGTTTTATTACCAACAAGAAATGGTGGAAAATATTTAAAATCTTGTATTGAGTCTGTACTTAGTCAAGATTATAAGGACATGGAGCTTATTGTTTTTGATAATGCTAATACAGATAACACTGCTGAAGTGGTTAATTCATACTCTAATGACAAAAGACTGAAGTATTACAGAATCGATAGCGTGGTATCTGTTACTGACAATTGGAATAATGCGTTAAAGAAAAGCTCTGGTGATTATGTACTAATGATGGGTGATGATGATTTTCTATTGCCTGGATATTTCGATACTCTAGATAAAATAATAAAAGAGAATGATTTTCCAGATGGGATAAGCTATTTTGGCTATTCTTTTATATATCCAGATGCAGTTGATAATACGGTAGGCTACTATTCTGATCCGCACTATGATTATGAAAAGAAATTGATTGATAGTGGAAAAACGACCAAGAATCAATTGAAGTCGATTGTTTACGATATGTTTAAATTCAAGAATAGAGTCCCATTGAATACTTTGCCGCACATCTGGTCAAGAAAAGTGATTAATCGCGTAGATGGTGAGCTTTTTAGACCGCCGTATCCAGATCACTTTGCACTCAATGCAATCTTTTTAAAGGCAAATACATGGGTTTTTAGCAAAAAAAAATTATATATAATTGGAGTAACCCCAAAGTCTTACGGACATTATGTTTTTAGTGATAATGACCAAAAAGGAGGCGAGGATTATCTAGGTATTTCTGGTGATTTTCCTGGCCAGCTTCCAGGTAGTGCATTAATAAATAATATGTACGTATGGTTACAGTTGCTTAAAGATAATTACCCTGATTACTTAGGTGATGTTCAGATATCTAGAAATGGTTATGTTAGGCATCAGTTACATTATTGGATCTCACAATACAGACATGGAAGCATAGAACGCAAAGATTTATTTCATTTGATTGGACTTCTAACTTTAAAAGATAAACTCGGTCTTATTTCTGCTATTTGGGATAAAAGGAGTATTTTAGCTTTATACGCTATGCTCAAGATGCGAAATCCATCAAAAATAGATACATTTTATTATGGCCCACAACAAGTAAAAGGTATTTTAACTTCTAGCGATTTGTACAAAAAAGTTATTAGCAAAAAGATTTTATGAGTGAAGTTGATAATCTTTCTATTGGTTATGCGCCTTATTCATCGGATTTTTCTTCCTCAGGGGATAGGAGAAGATTTGTATATTATGCTAACAGCAGGGCAATTGATTTTGAAATTGCCAAACCAGAGAATCAATACGACATAGTCTTTGTTACTCATGGTGCAGATATAACAGTTTGGAGTAAATATGATAAATCAAAGGCTGTAATTGTATACGAACTTGTAGATTCTTATTTGGCAACACCTGTATTTTCATTTTATGGTTTATTTAGAGGTGTTGCGAAGTACTTTTCTGGAAAGCACAAGTACTGTCAGCTCAATGAAAAAAAATCTATTGAGTCAATGTGTAGAAGGGCAGATATTGTAATATGCAGCACCGAAGAGCAAAAAAATGACATAAGGCGTTATTGTGACGATGTACGTATTATTCTTGATGTTAAGAGTGAGTACCATAACTACAGAATGACTCTACAACCTGAACTTAAGAATAATGAGCTAAACATAGCATGGGAAGGCGTTCCGCATAACATAAAATCATTTGCAGTTATTAGAGAGGCTCTCTCAATTTTAAGTAAACAGTATCAAATAAACTTGCATTTAATAACTGCATTAAAATACAAGAAATATATGAATAAGTATGTAACAAAACACACTATAAATGAAGTTAAGAAATATATAGACATTAATAATAATGTATATTTGTACCAATGGAATGAACTGACAGTTTCACATATTTCCAGCGCTTGTGATTTTGCAGTCATTCCTATTAACTCAAATGACACAATGGACAATGGGAAGCCTGAAGATAAATTGTTAATATTTTGGTTAATGGGATTGCCTACAGTTGTTTCGGAAACTCCAGCGCACTTAATGGCAATGAAAGGTGCCGGAGTGTCAATGGCGTGCACTAGTACAAATGATTGGGTAAGTACAATAAAAGATATAGTGGACAATAAAACAAAAAGAAATCAATCTGCAGAAAAAGGCTTTGCTTATGCATTACGTGTAAATAGTGAAGAGGCAACAATGTCATTGTGGGATGATTTATTTGAAGATATTGAGCGATTCCATAATCCGCGCCGGAGACGCCGACTTGAAGTTAACAAAGAGAAAGATTTATCCTCAACCAGCCTGTCCGAAGAAACGAGATAAAACCCGTTAACACTAAAATTAATAATTATTTATCATGAAATTTCTTATTACTGGTGGTGCAGGTTTTATTGGCTCAGCTGTCATAAGAAATATTATTAACAATACATCTGATAGTGTATTAAATTTAGACAAGTTGACTTATGCTGGGAACTTAGAATCATTAGCTGACGTGAGTGGCAGCAGAAGGTACGAATTTGTTCATGGAGATGTCTGTGATAGAGCTCTCCTTGGTAATATTTTTGCAAGATTTAAACCTGATATAGTAATGCATCTTGCAGCTGAATCACATGTTGATAGATCTATCGATGGACCTGGAGAATTTATTCAGACCAATATTGTCGGCACCTATGCACTGCTTGAAGAAGCAAGAAATTACTGGTTTAGCTTGAATGATAAAAAAAAACAGAACTTTAGATTTCACCATGTTTCTACTGATGAAGTATATGGTGATTTGGAAGTTGATGAAGGTCTATTTACCGAAGAAACTTCTTACGCTCCTAGCTCGCCATATTCAGCATCGAAAGCAAGCTCTGATCATTTAGTTAGAGCATGGCATCGTACATATAAATTGCCAACATTAATTACTAATTGCTCTAACAATTATGGCCCCTATCAGTTCCCTGAGAAGCTTATTCCGCTTATTATTCTCAATGCATTAGAAGGCAAAGACTTGCCAATCTATGGCAATGGCAAGCAGATTCGTGATTGGCTTTATGTGGATGATCATGCAAGAGCTTTATTGCGTGTCGCGTTTTATGGTGAAGTTGGAGAAACCTATAATATTGGCGGGCATAATGAAATAAAAAATATCGATGTAGTGAAAACGGCGTGCTCTATATTGGATGAATTATCTCCAAGTAAAATAGATGGTATTGATAAATATGAGCAATTGATTGTCTATGTAACTGATAGGGTGGGACATGATATAAGATATGCAATTGATGCCACCAAAATAGCAAATGAACTTAGCTGGACTCCAGACGAAAGTTTTGCAACAGGAATTCGTAAAACTGTCAAATGGTATTTAGAAAATAGCATTTGGTGTGAAAGAGTTAAAGACGGCAGCTATCAAGGTGAAAGGCTGGGGGTAATTGAATCATGAAGGGAATAATTCTAGCTGGCGGTTCAGGTACGCGACTTTACCCGCTCACTATAGCTGTTAGTAAGCAGCTTATGCCTATATATGATAAGCCAATGATCTATTACCCGATTTCTGTACTTATGTTATCAGGAATTAAAGAAATCTTGATCATTAGTACACCGCATGATCTGCCTTTATATCGCAAGTTGCTAGGAGACGGGTCCAAGTTTGGAGTAAGTTTTTCCTATGCAGAACAGCCGTCTCCTGATGGCTTGGCACAGGCATTTATCATTGGAGAGGATTTTATTGGTAGTGATAATGTATGTCTAATTCTTGGGGATAATATTTTTTACGGCCAGGGTTTTAGTGAGAATATAGAGCGGTCAGCAAAATTAACAAGTGGCAGTATAATATATGCGCATCAAGTTCTTGATCCTGAAAGATTTGGCGTTGTTGAAATTAATTCAAAGGGTCAGGTGCTATCAATAGAAGAAAAGCCTAGCACTCCTAAATCTAATTATGCTGTAACCGGTTTGTATTTTTATGATAATAATGTGATTGAAATTGCTAAATCGATTAAGCCTTCAGCGCGGGGTGAGTTGGAGATTAGTGCTATAAATGATGCGTATTTAGAAAGAGGGGAGTTGAATGTCCAAGTAATGGGTCGTGGTTTTGCATGGCTAGATACAGGGACGCATGAGTCTATGTTAGAGGCGTCGCAATTTGTACAGACCCTCGAAAAGCGACAAGGACTGAAAATTGCCTGTCTTGAAGAGATAGCTTGGAGGCAAAAATGGATTACATCTGAGCAATTAAAAGTAGCAGCAAATAGCTTGTCTAAAAATGAATATGGCCAATATCTATTAAACCTTCTGAAGCAGGATAACAGATCAGTGATAAACCCATTTTAGATTGTACAATGAGTACAGATATCTGCATAATTGGCTCAGGAATGGTGGACTTGTCTATTGCACATCAAATCCTAGAAAGATTTGGTTACCTATCTATTACAATTATTTTAACTAAGGAGTGTTCATGAGTAAGTGTTTAATATGTGAAAGCGAATATCAACCATTCGTAGATTTTGGCGATATGCCGATTGCCAATGCGTTTGCAAAAAAAGAAGAGCTAAATGATGAGTACACTTTTCCTATGAAGGTGGGTTTTTGTGATAGCTGTAACATGGTACAACTAGTCGAACAACCTGAAAGAGAAAGAATGTTTCATGAAAATTATGCATTTTTCTCATCAACTTCAAATTACATGAAAGAGCATTTTAAAAAATTTGCCAATTCAGTTTCTGAGTTGCAAAATTTAGATGCAAGTTCATTTGTAGTAGAGGTGGGAAGCAATGATGGCATTATGTTGCAGAATTTTGTGACTGATGATATTCCTTGTCTTGGAGTTGAGCCATCTAAAAATGTTGCGCAAGTTGCACAAGAAAAAGGAATAGAGGTTATAACAGAATTTTTTGACCAGAACTTGGCAGAAAATATTATTGCTACACATCAGAAGGCAGATGCTATTCTCAGCGCAAATGTAATGTGCCATATTCCCTATATGCACTCAATTTATGATGGCGTTAAGGCGCTACTAGCAGATGATGGCGTCTTTATTTTTGAGGATCCTTATTTGGGCGAGGTTATTGAAAAATCATCATTTGACCAAATATATGACGAGCATGTTTTTCTATTCTCTGCTTTGTCTATTAGTCATTTGGCAAATATGCATGATTTAGAGCTTATTGACGTAGAACATCAGATCACTCATGGTGGGTCGATGAGATATACAATTGCACATAAAGATGCAAAAAAAGTTTCTGAAAATGTAGTTAACTTAATCGATAAGGAAAGAAAATTAGGCCTTGATAACCCGGAGGCGTATTCTAGCTTTTCTGATGATGTGGACAAAATAAAGAATGATTTGATTGCGCTGCTTACAAAATTAAAGACTGAAGGCAAGAAAATTGTTGCCTATGGTGCAACCTCTAAAAGTACTACAGTAGCTAATTATTTTGGAATCACACCAGATTTGGTTGAGTGTATCTACGACACAACACCAATTAAACAGAATAAATACTCTCCAGGGGTGCATATTCCAGTTTTGCCATATGAGCAATTTCATGAAAGTAATCCAGATTACGTGTTACTTTTTGCTTGGAATCATGCAGTTGAAATTATGAAAAAAGAAAAAGATTACATGTCTAATGGCAAACATTGGATTACATACATTCCTGAAGTTAAAATTAATTAATCATGATACTTTGTGCTGATCCATCTGCTCAATTCGACAGTTACCAAACTGAAATAGAAGAAGCAGTTCTCGCAGTAATGCGTAGCAATCGATATGTTTTAGGTGAAGAGGTAGCCTCACTTGAAAAAGAGTTTGCAGATTATATTGAAACTACTTCAGCCATTGGGGTGGCTAACGGTACGGATGCTATTGAATTAGCTTTACGGGCGTTAGATATAGGCTTGGGTGATGAAGTTATAACAGTATCACATACTGCAGTAGCAACAATAGCTGCAATTGAAGCTACAGGGGCTGATGCTGTATTGGTTGATGTGGAGCCGGAATATTACACTTTAAACCCAAATCAGCTGGAAGAGGTATTTTCTGTCAAAACTCGAGCAATTATTGCTGTCCACTTATATGGCCAATCTGCAAATTTAGATGTAATCACAGATTTTTGTAAAATAAAAAATATTTTCTTGATTGAAGATGCATCTCAAGCTCATGGTGCCAAGTACAAGGGCAAGAGATTGGGCAGTATTGGGGATATTGGTTGCTTTAGTTGTTACCCAACAAAAAATTTGGGCGCCATTGGTGATGCTGGATTAATAACTACAAAGGATACTGATTTAGCAACAAAGATTCGCATGCTTAGGGAATATGGGTGGAATAATCGTATCAGCGAATATCCAGGTAGAAATTCTAGGCTTGATGAAATACAAGCCGCCGTTCTGCGAATAAAATTGAAGTATTTGGATTCTGATAATGAAAAAAGACGTCAGATAGCCCAATACTATATGGCTAATTTAGCAGATAGCCAGACTAGTCTCCCAGTTATTCGTTTAGATAACGAGTCTGTTTTTCACCTTTTTGTTATACAGGTAGAAAGACGTCAGGAACTATTGGATTATCTTTTATCTAAAGGTATTCAAGCCGGTATTCATTATCCTGCGCCGGTACACTTGCAGCCAGCATATAAAAATAGAGTTAAATTGGCGAGTAATATGAGAGTAACTGAAAATCTAAGTAATAAAATAGTTTCACTGCCAATGTATCCAGAATTATCTATACAGGAGGCAACAGAGATTGTTAACGCTGTAAAGAGCTTCTTTGAGGAACAGGGTTGCTGAGTTATGGAAATTATCCAAACGCCATTAGAGGGATTTCTCGTAATAGAGCCCGATTTGTATGAAGATGATAGAGGATTCTTCTTAGAGACCTACCGGGAGCAGCGTTACAATCAGGCTGGAATCACTGATAAATTTGTACAAGAGAATCATTCACGTTCAGTAAAAGGAGTGTTGAGAGGTATGCATTTCCAAATACAAAAACCTCAAGCACAGATTGTTACCGTAATACAGGGTAAAATTTTCGACGCAGTTGTTGATATACGAAAAAAATCCAGAACATTTGGTAAATGGCACGGAGTTATACTAGATGCTAATATTCAGCAAAGACAGGTCTATATGTCTCCTGGATTTGCACATGGTTTTTGTGTGCTTAGCGACTCTGCTGATTTACATTACAAAGCATCAGGGCAATATGATCCAGATGACGAGGGTGGGCTTAATTGGAGAGATCCGCAGATCGGGATTGCATGGCCCGACTCAGATTTTCACGTTAAGCAAAGAGATAAAAATTTCCCCTTTTTAGAGGAAATAGATTTTGGATGATATTTTAAATAGCAATCTTAATGATAAAAATATTATCATTACGGGTGGTTTTGGTTATATAGGATCAGCTTTAGTAGACCATCTGCAACATTACGAATGTAACATAGTATGCGTTAGTAGGCATAATGCGCCGAAGAAACAAGGAGTTAGAAGCTGGACTCTGGACTTAACGAAGGAAAGCAGCTGGAGAAAAATCGTAGATCATGCAGATATAATATTTCATTTATCTGGAAATACGAGTATTCCCATCGCAGATCAAGACCCTAAGTTAAATTTAATGGATTCATTAACCCCAATAATTAATCTTATCCATGCTGCAAAAGATGGCAAGAAAACCTCTAGAGTAGTATTCGCCTCTACTGTTACCTTGTATGGTCTAACTGAAATTTTACCTGTGAGTGAAGAAGTAAAGCCTGACCCAATAACCACATACGATTTGCATAAATTATTTATAGAGCAGTATCTAGAAATGGCAACTAAAAATAAGATTATTAGTGCAACATCATTAAGATTGTCAAATGTTTACGGTCCAAGCTTGGGCAGAAGCTCTGCAAATGACAGAGGCATTCTAAACAAAGTGACAGAGTCAGCCATCAATGGAAAAGATATCACTATTTATGGTGAAGGGAATTATATGCGGGATTATATTTATATAGATGATGTTGTTTCTGCTTTCATAAATACAGCCATTACTGACAATACAATAGGTAAGGTTTTAAATGTTACCAGTGGGGTGGGCCATACTATAAAGGACGCATTTAGTTTAGTATCCGACCATGTGGCCAAGTTAACAGGTAAAAAAGTGAAAATAAATCATATTGAATGGCCTAAAGGAATAAGTATGATTGAACGCAGAAACTTTATAGGCAACGCTGATGAATTAAAAAGGATTACGAAATGGCAGCCTAATACCCTCTTTGAAGAGGGAGTAGATATGATTGTAGAAGGATTTTGGAGGGAAAAGAATTGTTAGTAGATTTAACTTACCACACTGATCAGACGGGAGGATTGTGCGTGATAGAAGGGGGCATTGATGCTCCTTTTGATATATTGAGAGTATTTACCGTGAGTGCATTGAAAGGATCTGTTCGTGGAGAGCATGCTCATAAAAAATGTTCTCAATTCATGGTCTGCGTGTCTGGTGCTATTGAAGTAATATGCGACAATGGGATTGAAGAAACTACTTATCAATTAGATAGCCCTTCTGCTGGCCTTAATGTTGAACCTGGCGTATGGGCTAAAGAAAAATATTTAACAGAGAATGCCGTGCTTATGGTTCTTTGTGATAGGCATTATGAAAAAGAGGACTATATACATAGTTACAATGAGTTTAAGACTTACACAAAAATAAAAATGGAGAAAGAATAGAGTGAAAATAGTAGTAACTGGGGCAATTGGGCATATAGGATCTTATGTTGTGAGAGATTTAGGTATTCAGTTTCCAAATGCAGAAATTGCCATGATTGATAATATGATGACACAACGCTACCCCTCTTTATTTAACCTTCCGACTTTAGGGAATTACCATTTCATTGAGGGGGATGTAAATAGTATCGATTTAAAGTCAGTATTTTCTGATGCAAATGTAGTGATACATCTTGCAGCAATTACAGATGCGGCCGGAAGTTTTGATCGCCCGGAAGAGTTGGAAAATAATAATTACCAATCCACTGTAAAAGTTGCCAATGCTTGCATAGAAACTGGATCGTCATTAATTGCATTATCATCAACTAGTGTTTATGGCACACAGAATGATGTGGTAGATGAAGATTGTTCGGAAGAAGAGTTACAGCCACAAAGCCCATATGCAACTACAAAACTTAAAGAAGAAGAGTTAATTGCTAAGCTGTGTCAAGAGAAAGGATTGCAAGCAATCCATTGTCGTTTTGGAACAATATTTGGCGCTTCAGCAGGTATGAGATTTCATACTGCGGTTAACAAGTTTTGTTGGCAGGCGGCGATGGGGCAGCCTATTACTGTTTGGTCAACAGCGTATGATCAAAAGAGACCGTATTTAGATTTATTTGATGCATCAAGATCGTTAGAGTTTATTATAAGAAACAACTTGTTTGATGGAGGAATTTACAATGTGCTTACTGAAAATGCAACTGTACATCAAGTAGTAGACATAATTAGAGAATCTGTTCCAGATTTGAGAGTTGAGTTTGTAGATAATAAAATCATGAACCAACTATCTTATGAAGTGCTATGTGATAAGTTTAAAGGCAAAGGGTTTAATTTTTCTGGAAGTCTAAGGCGTGGCATTGGAGAGACCATATCACTATTACGCAACTAGATCTCTTAAATTTGCCTATGGCTTTATAAAGATAGAATCTTTCCTCTATAAATTTAATTCTCATTTCAGTATTAAATCTAATTTTATTTTGGTTATTTAAACTAATCATAATAGAGATAATAATCTTCCCCTAATATTTAAATGACAGCATCATTGAGATAAGATTTGTATTAGTTTTTTACACACAAACTTAAGAAATTTCTTGGTGATCAATTTTTTTCTTCCAAAAGAAAGCTATATTGTTTTTATTAAATAGAGTCAGTATAATTCACGAAATTAATTAATTCTAAAGGGCTGTTTTGGATATTACTAATAAAAAAAACATCTTTGACTATGATGTAAATAATTTTAATTTTTCTGAGCTTTTTGTGAAGCATTTATCCTCATTTAATATTGATAATCTTCAGAATTTACATTCTCATTTGCCAAAAACATTATTACCTAAAGAAGTTGTTAATGTAGAAAATGATCAGTCAATGCCAATTTATAAAATTCTATATAAGATTGATAAAGGTTATGATCTGAATAATAGTGATCAATCAGGCATTTTTTTGAATACTTATAAGGAGTTTGTTCATCACTTATCTTCAACAATATTTAAAGAAAAGTTAATTTATCAAAGAAAGCCTACACTCCGCATTCATCTCCCAGAAAACAAATCAGTCGGAGGTTTTCATAGGGATAGAGATTATAATCATCCAATTGAAGAAATAAATATTTGGGTTCCAATTACTTCTGCTTTCAATACAAATACTATTTGGATAGAGAGTGAATTTGATAAGGCAGATTATAGCCCTATGAACTTAAATTTTGGACAAGCAGTTATTTTTGATTCAGGATTAACGCATGGAAATAAAGTTAATATAGAAAATTTGACAAGACTAAGTTTTGATTTTCGTGTTGTACCGGCCAGTAAATGGAAGAAAGATAAAAAACAAAAAACAAAGATGAGTCTTAATCAAAATCTAAAATTTGATACAAATGACTACTATGATGTTACAACTTAAATTTTATTCATTCCTGCTAATAGTTCACCAGTAGGTTCATCAAACCTCTTACTAAGATCATCATATCGGGTAATCTAATCTACCCAATCCTTTCTATTATCTAACTCTTATAATTATAAAAAATATTTGAAAGCATATTAAGATTTTTTTAAATCATACACTTCTTCTAAATACCCATTTCTCATAAATGATGGATTTCTTAATACTAAATTTAATTTTGGATTTTTTTCACAAATTTCTCTTACAGACACCTGCTGTTGATTAAAGTGGGTACTAATTGCTTCATGGTTAAAACTAAAAAAATATTTTAAATTATCATTAGATATTTTGTTTAAATATTCCTCAACAATTTCATCTGTCATTTCTGGCATGCTATTTTGGTTTAAAACTATATTGTAATTATTTTCAGTATCATTTAGGTACTCTAAATCTGTTTTTAATATAATTTTAGAATTTAAATTATTTTTTTCATTTGCCAGAACTACGTTATCTTTTTCAAAAAAGTTTGATAGAAAAAATGCTTGAATTTGAGAGACTAATGGCAAATCAACAAGAGTATATGTATTTATATTTTTTTCTAATATTATATTTAACCATCTGCAGAGACCGCCATACCCACCACCAATTTCTAAAAAATTAAATTTATTTGATTCCTTTAATAATCCCAAGTGCGTTAGGTAGTCCTTGATTCTTAATGCGGCATATAAATGTTCAAGATCTTCTTGAGTTATAAGGTTTTCTTTAATAGTAATTCCATAAGGGCTTCCTATATTTGGAAAAGAGATATTGCTTTTAATTTGATTTTCAATAGAAACTATTATGTTTTCAATATCAACTTTAGAATATTGAGCATAATCCCCTTGTTGAGGTGATTCATAGCGAGAGCATCCTAAGTATGAGGACAAAGAAATAATGCTATCAATGTACTTTATATTCCAAATTTTTTTCCCTAAAAATGAATTTGAATGTTT
>TARA_B110000259_G_scaffold127737_1_pt1 | contig 16822 bp, 8 predicted proteins | sample TARA_B110000259 | Tara Oceans TARA_B110000259 (sample SAMEA4397649) | marine metagenome | biome: Polar Biome; feature: [SRF] surface water layer (ENVO:00010504); material: water (ENVO:00002006), including particulate matter (ENVO:01000060) such as... | depth 5 m | reverse complement strand
ATTAAAAAAAAAAATAAAAAAAAAAAATACACACATAGATATTAATAATTTATACATAAAAGAACTTGAAGAAACTTTAAGTACTATGTCTAATAAACTTTATTTTGTACAAAATAAAGTATCTTTTTATTTAGAAAATAGAAATAAAAACTTTACATTTAAAGATGCTAATACATTAAATGATGATGATGTATTCGAAGCTATAATAGAATTTATTAACAAAAATGACCCAGATGAAAGTAAATATATATGCGAAGATATAATGGATTATATTAATTTATAATAATAATTTATTTTAACTATAAACAATGTATTACTTATATAAATACTATATTGATATTAGGTAATACTATATTATGTTTAATGCCAAAAATTATAGTTAATGGTATTATTAATGATGATATAAACAAAGTTACTAATATATTAACTTTTTTGGATAGTGTAGATTACATAAAATATTTTATAATATCAAAAAATAATACTTTTTTAGATTTAATTATTTATTATATGCCTTTTCCTACACCAATAAATATGACCTTTATGAAACTTGATAAAAATAATAAAAATTATTTGATATGTATGTTAAAATTAAATATATACAATATAAAAATACATGTTGATTTTTATTATACAATACTTAGTAGTTTGTTTATAAATAACAAAATACTTACAATATGTGATTTTGATGGTTACGTGACTAATGATGTAAATGTTGAAAATACATTAAATTACATTAAAAATAATTGTATTTTTATTAATGATATAACTGATTACCCTAATGATTTATTTATTATTAAAAATATTAAAAATAATTTTATTAAGATATGTATGCTATTAAATTATACGTTTTTTTATAATATAGATAAATTATGTAATGATGAATTTTATACTTATATAAATGATTATATTTTATCTGATGATGATAACTTGCATAATAGATATGCTTTATACTTTTTGATATACGCATTATGTTGTAATTATGATTTTGTTTATAATGTTCTTATATGTAATGACAATATAAGAGATATATGTAACGATATTAAAAAATACGGTAAAACCCATAATAGCGTTAAAATTATAATTATAAATATAATTGTAAAGATTTTAGAAAATCATAGACACAAATTAAAAGACTTAACTATTTATATTTTAGAAAACATAATTAATAATAATTAAAAAATTGATTTTTTTTTAAAATTACCGTCCTTATTTTCATTATAAAGTTATTGCTTTAAATTTTATAAAGCAATATAATGGAAAAATACATCATTGATAAAAAAACATATAATAATTTATTAGGATTAAATATTGTAAAAAAAAACAAAACAAATAATATTATTTTAAATATTTTATCTATTATACCGTGCTATGCTATAATACATGATTTTTTATTTAGTGTTATGGTTAAATTCGTTAAAATAAAATTTAATTCAAAAGATAACATAAGTGATGTCAATAGACTGAATCATTTTATTTTTAGATTTGTAAATGCTGAAATCATAAACAACACAATTAAATACACGATAAATAAAACATTGCCATTAATGTCTTATAAATCATCTTTTATAAAAGAAAATAAATTTTACATGTGTTTAAATTATATGCTTAATGACCTTGGTGTTTATGATTTATTTAATACTTTGGGCTCGTACTTTACATGCCAAAAATGCAAAAAAACAGAATTGTTAAGAAAATATCCTTATGTTTCGTGTCTTAATGGTCATTATGAGCATCTTGATGATAAATTAAATAATCCATCGATATACAAATCCGTTATTAAAGTATGCGATAATTGCAATTTATGTACAATGGGTATATCTTTTCTTAAATATATTAATAAAGACTACATAATGGTAAGATTAATAAAACACAATACACCTTATATCTATCTAAATAAACGAATTAATATATTTAAAAATAATTTTCATACAACACATCAGCATGATCAATTCGATACTGTTGCTTTTAAAGCAGAATATTTATTAACTGATAATTATGATATAATAGTTGCTACTAGATGCAGTGATAATGTTATTGTGTTTAAAGACGAAGAAAGAATTCATAACAATTTGAAAAAAAATTATAATAATAAAGATTCATTGAACCATGTAACAATAAAACTCGTTATATATAAGAGAATAACATAGTTAATAGTTTCATTTCAAAAAAAATGATTTTTTTATTTTATATAACCAATAACAATTCAATAACAATTCAATAAAAAAATTGAATATATAAACATATATTTATATATATATAACACAAAAAAAATATTATAACCATAAATGAACTTAAACGTCAAATATATTAACCTTAAATCATGTTTCATACATATGTATATTTATGATAATAATTTTTATATGATGACAGAAGTAAATGACTATATTAAAACTAAAATAGAAAAGTATGAAGAAATTTTAAAAACTAATCGTATTTTAAACACAAGCAATGATATGTTCATAAATATTCATGAATCTGATTTGTATTTGTATAGTCTTATACGAAAAATTTTCAAAAATGATTATGATATTGAAATTATTGTGGATTGTAATAACATAGACATACTTAATATATTAAATAAATACGAACAACCAAATCAAATACAGAATACACCACCTACTAAATACCGTAGTATTGATGAAATTTACAATCAAATTAATAATGTTAAGACAATGATATAATTAAAATTGTAAAAAAAATTTTAATACACATCAATAAAAAATACTTCTATTAATTAAATTGATGAACCTATACGTAAACGTATTAAATGGCATAAAAAAAATTTATTTTTTTTTATAATGTAACGTTCGTTGAATTATTCAATTTAACATGTTTAATTCAAAAGCTAACAATAATTTTACATTATCAAATAAAGTCATATGTTGTAATGTAAATGATACTGTAAGTAAAAATGATGTAAATTGTGTGATTTGTTCAAAAAAAATACCTTATGGGAAAAAATTAACTTTAGAATGCGAGCATTACTTCTGTGAGAAATGTATATATAAATGGTATTTGAAAAAACAAGGTGATTTAACTGTTTATACAAAAAAAATAAGTAACGGTAAACAACACCCTTTTAAAAAGAATATAATAATATATTACGATAATATAGAAATGTTTACATGTCCCTTATGTGTTTCGTATAATATATTTGAAAGCGAGAAAGGTGCGTATTTAAGTGATTTAAAAGATATTATGCCCTTACGTGTTATAGCCGTGATACATTTATCATCAAGAGAATATAAATTATCAGATCCTGTTATTTACATAAACAACGAAAGTGATGTTTTGATGTTAATACATTCGAAATATTTTAATTATTATAAGAATAAATACATAACAGATAAAAAAAGCGGTTCTGTAATTTTTGAATCATTTAAATCGGGATTTGATAAAGGAGACTTTGATTTTCAATGCAAAATGATAAAAAATAAAAAAAACAAATTTGATATGATTTTTGTATCTGATAGTACAACAAATCAAAACACTTGTAATTTGCCTAATTTATGCATAGAAGATATAAATAATTATTATAATGATTTATAATGCTAAATTTTTTTTTAATATTTAAGTAGTATAGCGTAGTACGGCACTACCGTCACTGATCAATAGGAAATTGATAGCTGATGCAATAATATATAGAGTGGACGGTACAGATGATGGATCATATTCACTTTTAACATTATATTTGAAGTAAAATTCACGTGCCCTAGACACGTTAATATGACCTGAAGGCTGATAATCACCAGGATATAAACAAAAATTAATCATATAAACACCATCATCTGAAGGCGTCACGAGATCTTTTCCGTATTTCCAAGGAAGATAAGCATTATAAAATTTAGAAGTATAAGTATCATCAAATAAGCTAACCCCGTGCGCTTTAATACCAAAAGAATCAAGTAGTGTATCGTGTTTGTCGTATTTGATCATGTTAACACTATCGCCATTGGTTCCTGAATGACGAATAGGGTGAGTTTTACGATTAACTACTTCATATCTATGCCAATTATCAGGATCAGTACGATTAATATTGGGTTTAACACCAAGAAGAAGATATTCGATAGGCCATTTGAGATTACTAAGAAGAAGTTCATTAGAAGCAGCAGTAAGTGACATTTCCTGCTGAACATGAACACGGATAAGGTTAAACCCAACACGTTTAATGAAAATATCGTGAATTTCAGGCGTTACAAATAGATTGTTAATATAAAGATCAATATCAATTTCATCATTTGAAATAATTTCACCTTTGACACTGGTGTCGTAATCGTTATCATCAACTTGGATTTTAGTAATATCTACTTTAATCGGGTTTCTTTCACCAATTAAATTTTTAAAATTAGTAGTTCCTGCTGCATCTAGTGCGTTACCGAAATAAAGAGCTCTTTTATTTTGTTCAAGAAGCTTTGAATGCAAGAATTTAGTTTTATGTACTTTATAAACATTAGCAGGTACAACGTAAACAAGTTCTTTAAGTGACGCGAGTGTCACGTCAATATTGCGTTGACCAAAAGGAATAGACACAGACGGTACGGATAGGTGGAAATCTTTACTAAACCAAAATAATAGAGGAATCCAGAAATGATGAGTACCCATAAGGTCATCTTTACCGACTTGATTACCATCGACAATTTCACCGGCCTGGCAAACACCCTTATTGACATTACTAGCGGATGCTTGCATTGATTGTTGTTGACCAATAAGTTTATGGTAACCGGTCTTTTTATTAGGTGACACGAAGAATTTTTCATACATATTGTATACTTCAGTATTATATTGATCAAGAATATTATTATTAACAGTGAATTTAACATCTTTAAGAAGTCTATGACCGGGATTTTGCGCAAATCGAAGTTTTTTAGCCCATTTAGAACCACCTACAATTTCTTGACCCACGGGTACATTCGTACCGTCCTCATCTACAATACTTTCGACCCAATCAATTTTAACATACATACCATCACCAAAATAAGGCAGACCTGAAGAATTAATAACATCTAATTGACCATTAGACGTAGCAATATTATGAATTGTTGCATTCTTAATACTACTAATATTATCATAACCTTTCACTTCAGTCCATTCATCACCAGCCCCATAATAATATAAGAAACCAGTAGATTGTCTAATGTTACCAACTGTTGATAAATCATATAAGATACGATTACCACTTTCGCCAGTATAACCACCTGTGATAACGTAACCTCTAGCAAGCCAAATATTTTCAATTTCTGCCCACCCGCCAATACTATTATTATTAATCATGGTTGTTGAACCGGATGGTGAATTAGCTGCACTAACAGTAGTCCATTGATTCTGCGAGCCTTCAGGCATTTCGAAAGGGAACAATCTTTGAGTACCATCAATAGTAGATACGTCTACACCAAGATCATTAGGGTTATCAACAAAACAAGTCATAGCAAGCACCGCCATATCAGATGCTGTTGGATTAGAAACAATTTGACGATCACCATCAGTTGCGTTTTTATTGACCCAGACCATATCTTTAGAAGGCCTATTGTATACTTTGTAACTGTAAACTGAACCATCACTATGTGTAGTATTTACAACAGAACCCGTCGATGATCCTCCTTTATAGTTTACTGCAAAATTAACATGTTCTTCGCCATTTTTAAGTCTAGTACAAAGTTTCCATACAGGATGATAACCATTAAGGTGAGGTGCTTTATATTTATACTTACCATCATCTTTAACATTTTTAACTTTAGCATCAAGAGCCATATCAGAAAAGAAATCACCATATTGTGGAATATTGTATTTAATAATAGTTGTAGAATCAACATTTAGTTTTGTACCAGCTGTAGTTGGTCTTGCTTTCATATATTCAAAACCAATCATTACAAATGGTTTAAAATGAGCATTAACAAAAAGCATATGTGTTTTTTCGATTTCGGATAAGGTAGGGCTATTGTCATCATTACCTGATTCTGCGTTTTGTGTTTTAATTTGTTCGATACGACTATTTAAAAGCCTTGTGGCATAGATTAAGTTATCTGCTTTACCGTCATTGGCAATAAGTGTAAAAATACCACCAGACGTCATATCTACTTAATTTTGTCGATAAGTAAATTACTTATAAATATGAATATATATAAAAAGAGAACATTAAAAAATTTAAAAATATAATTAAATATACAATATAATGAAAAAAAAATAGTAAAATAAATTAAGTAAAATATAAGTATATTTTACTTAATTTACTAATAAAACTTGTTATGGTGTTTATTATGGTCTTTTTATTTTCTTTAAGTATATAATATTATATACTTTAAATATATGAGATTTCTTTATCTTTAAGTGTATCGTTTTTTTTTTTAATATTTTTTAATATATTATCATCAACTTCATTAATAGATATCATATTATTATGTATACCAAAATAACATGGTAAGTATTTTTATATTATGATTATTTTTTAATCTTCAATACGTCTTTCAGTTGGTTGATATCTACAGAAATATCATTCATGTAAGTACCGCTATCATTATGTACAGCACCAACCATAAGACTTGGTGTTAAACCTTTTACGTCGCATGTTATATTATTCGTAACAGCTTCATTTAGAATTTGTCTGGTATGTGATGTACCTAAACGTAATAAAATGTTATTTTTTTCTCTTTTATCTATTCCGTTTTTTTCTATCGATGTTATATTACCATTTCTACACATTAAATCAGCAATTAACATATAGTGTTTAAAATTAAGTTTATCATCTATCAAATCTTTTAATTCATATGCTATTTTTAATTTAGCAGCTATTATTCCAAAAATTTTGTTATATGTCAATATATCGTCAACTTGTATAGTTTTTTTATCAATGTCTTTTAATCTGCAAATCGTATAATAATTTAAACCTATAGTCGTAATAACATATAAAGATGTTTTAATAAATTCATTATTCAAATAATTATACGATTTTATCTCGCTTATATAAGCATTAGTGATATTGTCAATGCCACTAATATTCACATTAAGTAATTCATCTAATTGATTTTCAATCAACGCCACGCTTAATTTATTTTTCTTTAAAATATAATTTTCATTTACATAAATCTTCATAATAATTTGTTCTTTATATTTTTTATCATTTTCATTAGAATAAACTATAAAAGAACCTTTAATTTCTTTTTTTATTTTATCTATTACATTGTTAAAATTTAATTTTTTATCATATAATTTATATTTGTCTATTTCTAATCTAACATTAAAACTGCTTAAATTTTTAGGTATAGATGTACCTACATTGTATTCTAAAAATTTAGCAATTAAATCATTATCATCTAAATAATCATCATGAATAACAGTATTAGGGTTACTCACTGACGGTATATCTTCGTGAAATATACACCTATAATTAACAATTGATTTTAATTTAACCATAACTATTTTATTACATATGTCTTCATTATATTTTTTATCATTTTTATATTTATCATTAAGTTGAAATGTCATCATGAGGTCAGGTAATTTTTCAGTTGCTTTGACACTAAGTACTTCTTTTAATCTTTTCATACCTGTTTTTCTTTTATTTTCCATAGCAGAACCTCTATGTGTATCTAAAGTACTTTGCGTAAGAGGTTCTGATATGCATTGCGCTGTTAACACACCAATAGGGTTACCAGGTTGTATAAAAGATCTTAAAATTTTATATTCTAATTCATACAATATATATGTTATACTACTTGAACTTATTTTGTACTCTTTTAAATTATTAATACAGAAGAATAATCTTATTACAAATTCTGTTATATACATACCCATTTTATAAATCTGCGGTATGTAAAAATTTTTCTTTTGTTTAATATTATTATTAAAATAAACATAATGTAATTCATTACAAAATGTATCTATCTTATTGTACATTTCATTTAATTTTTTATCTGACTCTACTGTTTCGCCTTTAAATTTATTTAAAATAATTTTTGGATTAAATGATACTTTAAATTTAAACACATCAGTAAATATATTTGTCAAATAATTATATTTTGTGTAGTTAATGGATATTTCGGATATTTCTTTTTTAAATTTAACAAGTTTATCGTATTCTGTATCATTATTATAATATTTGTTTTTAAATTCTTTCATAGGTATAATTAAATCATTTTCAAGGTTTACTTGAAATACATTAATAACATCAATGTTATCATAACCATACATAAGTTGTACTATATTAATATTGTTTTCAATACTTCTTATATTGTTTGTAGTAAGTGATTCTAAACTTTTTATAGACTTTCTATTTTGATCACCCGCATTAGCGGTAAGTAATGCTTTTACTACTATATCATGTCTTCCTGCGATAGACATTGTTAAATATTCAGAAATAACGGTTCCTGAAAAATACGAATTCACAACATAACCTTTTGCTTCTGGTGATATATCATATCTTTGAAAGTAGGGTGATGTTCTAAAATATGAAAATTTATTATTTGAAATAAGATCAGCCCCGTTAATTAGTTTAAAACCAATAACAGCTATCATTTCTAATGCTTGTGATAATTTTCCTTTTGAACCGGACATCGCAAGTTTAAGTACATTATTATCATTAAAATCAATATATTTTCCAATGTTAATATATTCCATTTTACCAAGTTCTAAATATTGCTCTTCAAAATAATTAAGAGCATTTTGTCCAATAGGGTATATAAATTTATTATTTATAATTTTACCTCTAACATCTTCTAATTTTTTTAATTTTGAATAAAGTACAGTATCACGTATTTCTTTAATATTCGCGTTACCAACCATTACATCTTTAATACTTAAGGAGAACCCTTTATAGTTAACTAAATAAGAAAGCGCTATAGCTTGCATATTTGCCATAACAATTATAGTTCTTTTATCGCTATACTCATTATATATAATATTATATATTGAATTTTTTTGCCCGTTTTCACCTATTGTTGCTTTGTCTAAAACACCTGAAATAATTTCTCCATTTTGTATGTTAACATATTTTTCATTCTCATTATATTTATAAAAATTCTCATATGATGGATTATACCATTCAGTTTTACATTTAATTGTAATATGCGGAAGTAAAACAATTGACATTAATTGTCTACCATTGATATATCCTGTTTTACTGTTTTTAAAATATTTATTAAATTTATCAATAATACAACTATTTAAATATTTTAAATTTGATAATATATTCAATGTCATTTTTTTATCAACTAATACATCATCACGTGTAGTTAAGAAACAACCTATTACCGAATCGTATGTTTGGCCTAAATGCATAGTTGAAAATTGTTTAGACATAACATGTTTATGTACACCAGCAAGATTAAATGCTTCTACCCTGCACGGTAAATTATTTAAAATAAGACACGCCATTTGATCACCGTCAAAATCAGCACCGAATAATCTACATATAATAACATTCATTCCAATACTATAAAAATTTGGATTTTTATCAACTATTACTTTAATAGCGCTAATACAAGAATAAGTAAGTGTAGGTTGTCTATTAAAATAAACAACATCGTGATCTATAAGATCTCTATATATGATATCTCCGTTCTCAAGAATAATACCTTTTTTAGGTTTATAAAGTAAAGAATGTTCAAAGCCTGTTTTAATTTTAAATATTTTCTGCGCCCCCGGGTATTTATCTATACCATTTTCAACATACTGTTCTAATGAATGCCTGTTAAAATCAGTAACAACTTCTTTTATTGTTACGTTTTTAGCAAAATGTATTGGTATTCTAATATAATCTAATGGCATGTCAACATCACATATAATAACTGCTCTTGTCATACCGTGTGCTCTTCTACCTAAAATATTACTCCTTATAAGGCCTGTTTTACTTTTTAATCTATCAGTTATAGATTTAAAAGAACTTATAATGTTTTTATTATAATTACTTGCACCTACACCTACTACAAGACTCTTTAATTCCATGTTCATATTTCTTATTTTAGAAATATTTTCATCATCTATTTCTAGAATATCATTTGGTATAGGCGTAATATTATCACTTTGTTTAATAATATTTTGTAAATGTGTAGTAATTTGATCATTTACTGTTTTATCAGCAGTTGTTATTTTTAAAACTGGCCTTAATTGATTAGGTGGTATAAAAAGAACATTTTGTATATAATGTTTAGGGTGACTAATATCAAGGTTATGTATGACCTCATCAGGTATTTTATTTAACATATCATAGATTAAATGAGTATAATAAATTTTTTTATTACCATAATCATCAGAATAATAAATAAATAAATCCTTTTCACCTTTAACGTAATTATATAATTTTTTTTTACATTCTATACACGTTGTGCTATTTTTTTTTATTTCAATAATTTTGTTAATCATAATAGTTTTTGATATTTTTTTTTTTTTTAAATCTAACATGACATTTTTATCTATCTGAACTGAACTACAATGGGGGCAAAAAATCTTTAATATTTTTTTTAAATCATCGTAAAATAATGGTTTTATGACAGGGTATTTTAATTCGTAATCACCACCGTGACCTAAACAACGTTTTCCTTTATTCCCGCATGTAGCACACGTCATAGAATTATTTATAGAACCTAAATGAAGATCATAAAGACCATCAGGGTTTGGTAAATTATTACTATACAAATGATGCGTTGCGATTGTTACGTTTGATAATTTCCTTACATCATCATCTGTTAAAAAATCAAATGTAACTTTTTTAATTATTTCTGTCGTAATTGCCATTTTTTATATAATATATTGTATATATATTTAAATTAAATCATTTTTTTATATACTAATTTTATTAAAAAAATCAGTAAATAATTTTGTATCAATAAATTTTAATAAAAATTTAATTCTTCTATATCTTTTATTATTTTTTGGATTATCAGGTTCATTTAACAAAATTAATATATTTTCAATTACAGAAATTTCTAATTTTAATACATTAATATTATTTATTTTTATGAAAATAGGTTTAATTTTCATATGTATATGATATAATATATTAGGTATATCATGTATATCTTCTGTTTTAGGTATATCATCAATGGTACTGTTTTTATCTGATTTAATAATAAATATAATAGATTTAATTTTTATCAACAAATTATTAATATAATCATCATTTAAAATTTCAATTACATTTAATGTACAATCAAATAACTCAACCCAAACATATTTATTATTTAGTTTATAACTACACATATATCTAAATAAATACGTATCATTAATTTTATTATACCTGATAAAAATATTATATTTTTCTAATTTATCATATTTATTAGGTAAATTACTATTTGATTGGCGTATAAATTTTACTTCATTATCTTTATATTCTTTATGTTTAATTAAATAACTTATTACGCTATATTTTAATGTTTTTGATATATTTTTATTTTCTATAATTTCTTTTTGTTTTTTTATAAATATATCTTGTATATCTTCTAAAACATTATCTTCTTTTATAAATACATTATAATCTATATCACTTATACTGCCAAAAATTTCATTATATTCTTTTATATCTTCAATATTCATATTGGCATTATAATTATTATAAATAAAATGTATATTTACTATTGTACTACCATGTATAAAACCAATTATATTTTTATCGTTTATCATAACTGATATGTCTTTCATTACAGAATAAAAATAATCGTATACGTTTTTATTATTAAATATAACTTTTATAATAAATTGCTTTAATTTAATTTCTTCTAATGAAATTTGTCCATTACCTGTGTATAATTTATTCACGTAGTTACATTTTAAATTAAAATCATCATCAAATATTTTTATTGTCATTTATCTTGACAATATTCGTAAGTAATTATATTAATTTTTTTATAAAATTAATATAATCAAGTAATATAATTAAAACAATATATAATATTCATTTATTTTAATAATAATTATTATACCATTACCGTATTTAATAATAATTATTATAAAGTCTTTTTTTTAATTATTAATATATAATATATATTCAAAAATGTTTAAATTTAAAGAAAACGATTTAACATATAAGGTGTTTAATTATCATAACAAAAAAATTAAAGCAGTACGTGATGACGAGACAGGTATTTATAGTTCTTATGAACAACTAACTAATGATTTTGAAGAAACAACATTACGTTCTTTAAATGGTCATAATGGTGAATTTTTATCACCAAGTTTAACTTTTATGTTAACATTTCCTAATATTACATCATCACAGCATATTAATTATAAAGTTATAAAAAATAATATTGGTTCTTTGTTTTATTCTATTGATTCATCATGTAAATTAACATCTATGGAAATAGATAAAAATAATGTTACTAGTTTTTTCTTTGTTGTTTCATGGTCTAATGATGCGGAATATACTACTAAAGCAAATGACATGATGAATAATTATATTAAAAATAGTGCATCTTTAACTACTTTATTTTCATCATTAACACCACCATGGAACACTGTAAACCTTAATTCATCAATCGATGTTTTATTGGTAAAAATGTTAGTTGATTCAACAATTACAAACATACAAGCTTTATACGATGATGTAAATAATGAATCTAATATTACATTGAATACTTTAGGTTATTTCAATAATTTTGGTATCAAAAAGTCTACTGATGAAAATGTAACACGTATTACGTCTAATTTTTCAAATTCTATTAATATTGCAAACATTAACCCAGCTGCTGATATTATCATTTATACACTTTATGGTAATAATTATGAAATATTAGATGTAATTTATTCATACCCAACTGATTATCTTAATAATTTATTTGGTTCTAACGGTGATACAAATTTCGATAGTATTGAGGGAAGCGTTACCCTTGATATCGATTTAGCTAATTTTAGTACTTATGAAAGTGAATTTATAGTAGCTCTTGAAAATTATAGCGGTGGACAAGTCGAAATCATTAGTTTAGTAGAAGGCTCAGCCATTGTTGAATACAGAATCCTTAAAGATAAAAATACAACACAAGGTGAATTAGATGAACTTGTAACTAATTTATCAACAGATACTATTTTACAAAATATCGTAGATACGACAACTAATCTTAAAGGAATTAAAACTATTAAAAACCCAAACGTAACACCAAAAATTAAACGTGATGTTCAATCAAAAAAAACAAATATCCCAAAAATTAATTATGATAAAGAAAACGATAAGATTAAATTTAAAGTTATTGGTAAATACGATAAAATATTATACAGGACCCAAGGACAAACGGTATTTAATGAAGCATCAGAATATTTAGAAGTTACATCACCTCCTTCATTTACTAATACTATAGAATACAAATTAGTCGATAAGCACGGAAATGACATGACTAGTTTAAAAACTTTTTTATTCGATATAATTAATCCTATCGTATCTATCAATGGGAGTGATATATCATATACACTACTTGATACGCCTTATGATGATCCTGGTGTTCAAGTATCTGATAATTTAGATTCAAATATCACACCTATAGTTACAGGTACTGTTGATCACGCAACTATCGGAACGTATTTAATTACGTATAACGCAACTGATTCTTCTAATAACACAGCACAGAAAACAAGAACTGTTAAAGTTTTAGAAAGTATAAATGAACAGATTTTTACAGGTGGTAATAAAATATTACGTAATTTAATAGACATTAATAATTTTATTAACCTTAGTGAAAACGTAACAGTTGAAGGTATTGTATCTGACGAAACAATGGCTAAATTTGTCAGTAATCCAGTTGACGGGAAATACACATTTAAAACATGGCTTGGTAATAGTCCTTTTTTAAATAATAAAGACCTTACAGGTCTCAATTTGCCTTTATGTACTAATTCTGGGCATGATACTTTCCGTGGTTGTACTAACCTAGCAACAATAGACATGCCGATTTGTATTGCTGTTATTAACGATTGTTTTAAAGATTGTACAGGTGTAAGCATTGTCAATATGCCTTTAGTCGAAACTATCGGAAATGACTGCTTTGCTAATTGTCAATTGGTAAATATTGACATGCCCAAATTAAAAAGTTTTGGTGGATCTTCTTTTAGTAATAATACATTATGTACATCAATTAATTGGAGTGGTTTAGATTACATTAATGATTGGCCTAATGGTATTAAAAATTCCACTGGTGATACTGGTTTATTCACCAATTATCCTGATAATGGATCTATTTATATTTCTATATATTATAAAAATAGTAATAACGGAGAAATTGACGGTGATTTACAAGTACTTGCTGGTAAGAATTGGACTATTTCATATGTTGACACAATTCAACCTATAATTACACTTAATAGTTTATCAACTATTGAAATTAATGGTGATTCACTCTATACTGAATATGGCGGCACAGCTGTTGATTCACTTAATAATTCTGTACCAGTTATTATTGATTCATCATCAGTTGATACTACAGCGTATGGTGAAACTTTCCAAGTTACATACACAGCAACAAATGTTGATGGGGTAGTTAAACAAATCGTAAGAAACGTAGTTATTAAATTACCTAAAATTATTGATGTGCAACTTATCACGTCTAATATTCACAAAACAGGACCTGGTACAGTTAACGCGTCGTTGACGCCTGAAAAACTTGAAAACACATCAACTTATACTTCATGGGGTATGTCAGGTGAATCATTATTTTGGTCTAATTACAAAAATAATTCTTCGTGGAAAATTATTTACGATATTGAAATCAATAGTTCATATGGTCGTTTTGTATTTAGTTTATCACCTAACATTAGTAACTGGCCCAGTTATCACGGGCAAGATACAGGTGCTCCGCAGTTACGTTTTGATTCAGGTTCAAATATGTCTATTGATGGTAGTAATAATAGCGGATGGAATTACACAAGTAACCCAGTCCCTTCAAGTATTTTTAACACTAGGTTGTATCTAGTATTAGAACGTAAAAGCAACGGTCAGTTTAATATTACGTTCTACAATAAAGATACACTTGTTATTATGTACAATCTTAATAAGGATGGTTATAATTTAAGTAATGACACCGTTCCTTTTGCTTTTACTACAAATTCTGATGGTACTGTTATTTATAAGGTATATGATGTTGTTGTTTCTACAGATAGTACATTAACAATTTCTGATTATTTTATCAGTAAAAACACTTATAATATTCCTATGGAAATTAGCAATATCATCAAAAGTGATAGTGGCGCTGTCAATGAAAAAATCACACCACCGAGACTTGAAAACACAGATGCTTACACGACATGGGGTATTACAGGTACGGCGTATGACTGGACTAGCCTTAATACAAATCCATCATGGAAAATCGTATACGATATTGAAATCACTACTAATGATTACTTTCAAATTGGATTATCACCTGGTACAAGTTCATGGTATAACCCTCCTTATCACGGTCAAGATTCTGGTAACCCTACTATTACTTTTAGACAAGGACAAAATGTTAATATTAATGGTAATAATAACAGTGGATGGTCTGTTAATACTAATCCCATCCCTGAAGGTATTTTAAATACAAGATTTATTTTAGTTCTCGAAAAAGATAGTACTGGTAAAATAACTATTGGTTTTTATAATAGAAACACTAAAGAATTGATATTTGAATTTTATAACCCATCTTACATTTTCAGTAATAATGATGTACCGTTATCATTTACTACTGGTTCAGATGGACCTGTTATTTTTAGGACATTTGGTGTCATTGGTGTAAAAGCACCTAGTATTACATTAACTCAGTTACAACATATTCTCCCTGACATGGTAGATCCTGTAGTTACACTTGTTGGTAGCGCTAAAATTAATATAGTAGAAGGTACTTCTTATACTGAACAAGGCGCGGTAGCAATTGATAATAGAGAAGGCGATATATCAATTTCAATTGTTATTACTGGGTCGGTTAATATCAATACTCCTGGATCTTATACTATTACTTATTCTGCTACTGATACATATGGTAATACGGGAAGTGTAACACGTTCAGTTAATGTACTTGCGTTATTATTCGAAGGTCTTGTTCCTTCAGATAAAATTGTGTTTAATAATACTAATGGCAATGTTATCAATGATACTTATTCTGTTAGCATACCAAGTGGATCACTTAATCAAGCTAAGTCCTTCGCTCCTGATTGGTCTTGGTTAGAAACACAAGGATTTATTCATACTAATCCTTGGGTTCTTATGTTTGAGTTAAAAAAAACAGGTGGTGGTAATGATTATTTATATGAAATAAACGCTGGGCATAGTGCAATAACCGGGGGTCAATCAGGTAACGGTGCAGCTAGTGTAAGATGGTGGAAAGATAACGCACCTAACTTTATACCAGTACCTTCAGGTATAGTTAAAATCACATATAATGGTTCTGGTGGTTTCACTTATTACTTATATAATTACAGTGGGGTCCAGGTTCATGGCGGAGGCGCTGGTTTCCTTTTACCGGCAACATATAAACCACCTTATCCGTGGTATTTCTACATTGATAAACGCGTAGACGTTACTGTAAATAATTTTGTATGGGGTACTGATACTAGTCTTACATACACTGATTATTTTGCTAGATTTATTACTGATTCTGTCCCTCCTGTTATTACGTTAAATGGACCTAGTTCAATAGTAGTTATTGAAGGTAATACTTACGATGAACTCGGTGCTACTGTAACTGATAATTCAGGTAAACTATTAACAGCTGTAATTACCGGTAACGTTGATGTTAATACATCAGATACATATGTATTAACATACACTGCAACAGATGATTCAGGTAATGAATCACAATTAACGAGAACAGTAATTGTAAAAGGTCCGCATGTAGAATTGGTATTAAGTAATTTCAATAAAGTATACGGTGGACCA
>TARA_B110000259_G_scaffold32297_1_pt1 | contig 16843 bp, 15 predicted proteins | sample TARA_B110000259 | Tara Oceans TARA_B110000259 (sample SAMEA4397649) | marine metagenome | biome: Polar Biome; feature: [SRF] surface water layer (ENVO:00010504); material: water (ENVO:00002006), including particulate matter (ENVO:01000060) such as... | depth 5 m | reverse complement strand
CCTGTTGATAATATCACTACTGATCATTGCGGAACTTGTACGGCCTGCATAGATGAATGTCCTACCGATGCAATTACTGAACCGATGGTTGTAGATGGATCAAAATGTATTTCTTACTTCACAATTGAACTTAAGGATGCTATTCCAAATGACGTAAAAGGAAAGTTTGACGATTGGATGTTTGGTTGTGATATTTGTCAAGATGTTTGCCCTTGGAATAAATTTTCGAGTCCACACAACCAACCACTTTTCGATCCACATCCTGATTTATTATTCATGACAAAGAAAGATTGGGTAAACATATCTGAAATAACCTATAAAAAAGTATTTTCGAAAAGTGCAATTAGCAGAACAAAATTAAAAGGGTTAAAACGAAATATCGAATTCTTAAAATAATTTTGGCATAAGAAATGTTAAGACATTGCAAAACTAAATTTATTATGAAAAAAATTACATTATCAATTTTGCTTGCTTCATCATTTTTACTCTTCAGTAATCAAAGTAAAGCTCAAGACGAACAAAAAAATTTTGTTATTAAAACAAACCCAATGTCATCACTCGGGAGTGGTATATGGCTAGGACCTGTTATTCCATTAACAGCGGAGTTACCAAGATTAGCCGTTGAATACGGACAAGGACACCATGCTGGTATGTTAGCTGGAGGGTATTTAGGTTGGTCTGCTCTTGGAAGTATTGAAGATGAAGAAGGTAATCAAGTAAGAGACCTTGTAAGTAATAGAGGTGTTAAAATTCAAGGGTTATATAAGTACTATGTATCAGGAACTGCACCAAAAGGCTTTTACATAGGTCCTCACTTTAGTTATTCCATGTCAAAACTATCTTCAAAAGAAGATTCAGATGATTACATAATAGCCACCAATCAAATTGTAAGTGCTGCATTGGGTTACCAATTCATATCAAAAGGTGGTTTCTCCTTTGATGTATTTACAGGTTTTGGTTATCAAGCTAAAAAATGGGATTTCAATGGTGAAGGAGCAGATTTAGGAAGCGAAGAGATCAAAGGTTACCAAGGATTTAAAGTTCCATTTGTGTTGAATTTTGGATACGCCTTTTAGGCGTAAAATAATTTTTTCTTAAAAGTGATTGGAGGATATTCCAATCACTTTTTTTGTTTTGTGTCCTATTGTTAATAAGCACTATCTTTGCAGAGTTATGGCGAATAAAAAGAAAACCGGAGGAAGTAAGAAAAGAAATTTTGAACCAGCTGCGGTAAGATTTGGAAAAGATACAAGACGAGGTGGAGGGCCGAGAAAAAGATTAGACTCGAAAGAAGCCAATATAGGTGACGGTTCAACCCGTTTAAACAAATACATTGCTCACGCTGGAGTTTGTTCACGTAGAGATGCTGATGAATTAATCACCATTGGTGCTATCACCGTAAATGGTCGTATAATCACAGAAATGGGTTACAAAGTACAACCTACCGATGTTGTTAAATATGAAGGTGACACCCTTTCCCATGGAGACTTATTTTATTTCGCAATTAACAAACCCAAAAACTTTAGTTCAGCAACCGACAATCCGTTAAAGGACCGTACTGTCGGAAGGTTATTAGCTAAAGCTTGTAGATATATTTTAACACCTATTGGAAAGTTAGATAGACACTCTACAGGGATTATGATTTTATCGAACGATCATGATTTGTGTTTAAAATTAACAAATCCAAAACATGAATTTCAAAAGATTTATCAATTAGAGATTGATAAACCTCTGTCTCAAGAAGACTCTGATAAAATTACAGAAGGTTTTAGAATGGCCACGGGAACTTGGGTAAAAGCAGAAGCAGTTTCATATTTAAAAGGTTCTCGTAATAATATTGGAATCGAAATTTTCAATAATAAAGGGAACGCTCTTGAAAAGATATTTGGAGAATTAGGCTATAAAATAATTAAACTAGATCGAGTTTCATTTGCTGGAATAACAAAAAAGAAACTAACAAGAAGTGAATACAGAGAACTATCTGCAACTGAAGTACAACAATTAAAAATGCTTGGATAAAAGCACATCTATAAAGCAACGAACTCTAATATCGTCGAATTAGGGTTTGTCACTTTAGCATTCGCCATTACAGCATTGTTGTTTTTAGAGTAAAAGCGCAATTGTGAATTATATTGCTCTCTTTTTTTGAAAAAAATCTTTTAATAACCGAGAAGAGGCTTCTTCCATCAACCCCCATTCCGTAACCGTCTTAGGATGCAACATGTTTTCGTTAAAACTTCTAAAACCTCTAGATTCATCAGAAGCTCCTATCACAATACGTTTTAAACGTGTCCAATAACTTGCTCCTGCACACATCGTACAAGGCTCCAATGTTACATACAAAGTGCACTGATCTAAAAACTTACCTCCTAAATAATTTGCAGCCATTGTAAACGCCTGCATTTCTGCATGAGCGGTAACATCATTTAAGGTTTCTGTTAAATTATGAGCTTTAGCAATAATTTGATTATCACAAACAATTACCGCTCCAACAGGCACTTCATCAGCATCAAAAGCTTTTTGCGCTTCTTGAATTGCCAGTTTCATAAAATGATCATCACTAAAAACAGATAAGCTCATAATTCAAAGATAGAACAAGAAAAGAGTCCTTTATATATCTACCGAATTAAAAACTTTAACATTATTCTCTTCCTTATTACTTTTAGCTAGTGAGGAACAAGCGAATTTGTCTACTTTTGTATGGTAATTTCAATTTACGATTATGTATAGGTCACACAACTGCGGAGAATTAAGATTAGAAAACGTTCATGAACAAATTACGTTAAGTGGTTGGGTTCAGAAAGTTAGAAATAAAGGTGGAATGATTTGGGTTGACCTTCGTGATCGATACGGAATTACTCAACTTGCGTTGGAAGATGAGGTTTCTTCGAGAGAAGCAATGGAAACAGCTAAAAAACTAGGTCGTGAATATGTAATCACGGCAACAGGTGAGGTTATCGAGCGATTATCCAAAACCAATAAAATCGAAACAGGTGCAATTGAAATAAAAATTGATACAATTACTGTTTTAAACGAAGCATTAACTCCTCCCTTTACTATTGAAGATGAAACAGATGGTGGTGAAGAGTTAAGAATGAAATATCGTTATTTAGACATTCGAAGAAGTCCAGTTAGAAGAAATCTTGAACTAAGAAACAAAGTTTCGATTGAAACTAGAAAGTATTTAGATCAACAAGATTTTCTTGAAGTTGAAACGCCTTATTTAATCAAATCTACTCCTGAAGGAGCTCGAGATTTTGTTGTTCCCTCAAGAATGAACCAAGGTGAATTTTACGCATTACCTCAATCTCCTCAAACATTTAAGCAACTATTAATGGTTGGTGGAATAGATAAGTATTATCAAATTGTAAAATGTTTTAGAGATGAGGATTTAAGAGCCGATCGTCAGCCAGAATTCACACAAATTGACTGTGAAATGTCGTTTGTCTCTCAGGAAGACGTTATGCAAACGTTTGAAGGATTAGCAACTCATTTATTCAAATCGGTATTGGGTGTAGAATTATCAGCATTCCCTAGAATGACCTACGCTGAAGCAATGAGACTTTACGGAAGTGACAAACCAGATATTAGATTTGGAATGGAATTCGTAGAGTTAAATAATGTTGCTCAAAACAAAGGATTCAAAGTATTTGACGATGTTGAATTAGTTTTAGGAATAAACGTTGAAGACGCCGCTACTTATACAAGAAAGTCATTAGACAAAATTACCGATTTTGTTAGACGTCCACAAGTTGGAGCTAACGGAGTTGTATACGTTAAATGTAATGAAGACGGAACTTTTAAATCATCTGTAGATAAATTCTTCGACCAAGAAGGATTAAAAGCATGGGCAGATAAAGCCAATGCTAAACCTGGAGATTTATTATTAGTACTTGCTGGAGACACAAACAAAGTAAGAAGTCAAATGAACGAACTTCGTTTACATATGGGTAACGAACTTGGTTTAAGAAATCCTAAAGTATTCAAACCTTTATGGGTTGTAGATTTTCCATTATTAGAGTGGGATGAAGAGTCAGAAAGATTCCATGCCATGCATCATCCTTTCACATCTCCAAAAGAAGAAGATTTCCAGTTAATGGATTCTGCTCCTGGAGAAGTTAGAGCAAATGCCTATGATCTTTGCATGAATGGTGTGGAGTTAGGTGGAGGTTCGATTAGAATTTTTGACAAACAACTTCAAAAAAGAATGTTTGATCTTTTAGGCTTTACCGAAAATGAAGCAAAAGAACAATTTGGATTCCTAATGAACGCGTTTGAATTTGGAGCTCCTCCCCATGGTGGATTAGCATTTGGTTTTGATCGTTTTTGTGCCATGCTAGGTGGACAAGATAGTATTAGAGACTTCATTGCCTTTCCAAAAAACAACTCCGGAAGAGACGTTATGATTAACTCTCCTGCTCCTATTGACAATGATCAATTAAACGAATTAAACATTAAGCTCAAAGCATAATGTTTTTAAAGCATAACACTTTCACTTTATTTTTTTTGGGGTTAATGCTTCTGGGTTGTTTATTACCCGGAAGTAATCTCCCAGATATTGCTACCCAAAACCTAGACAAGGCAATTCACATTCTTTTCTTTTTTTGCTTCTCGTTTAGCGCAATGGTTGGATTTGCAAAACAGAGCCAATTCCCAAAACTACATTATGATGCCGTTAAATATGTAATCGTAATTGCCACTGCATTAACGATCACAACTGAGTTGCTACAGCATTATGTAATACCAAGAAGAAATTTTGATCTTTATGATATCTTGGCAGATTTAGTAGGAATGGTTTTAGCCTTAATATTTTTCCTTTTTGTAAAAGGTAAGGAAAAGTGCGGATTCTAACGCTCAACTGCTCTAAAGGCTAAACAAACAATACTAACTTTAACATCATACTTTTCCTTAATTGCATTAACACAAGCAATCAAAGTCGCTCCTGTTGTTAAAACATCATCTACTAATAAAATGTGCTTTCCTTCAAATCCGTGTAACGCTGTGAAATTAGCATCCATATTTTCATAACGCTCGTATACTCCTTTCTCCGTTTGAGAAGCCGACTCCACCAACCGCTTTAACACACATTGATTTTGCACATTTAATTTCTTGGCCACGCCAATAGCTAACTCTTCAGCTTGATTATATCCACGTTTTTTAATTTTCTTAGGATGCATTGGAACAAAACTAACACAATCAACATCTGCCAGTTCGCTAACACCTTTAATTTTCACACCTAAATAACCACCCATGTATTTAGCTAAATTGGAGTTCCCTCCATATTTAAATTCATGAATAATCTGCTGTAACTTTTCTTGTTTTAAAAAATTGAAAGGTGCGCCAGAAAAGGTCACATTCGCTTTACCCCAAAACAATTGAGCAATACTGCTTTTGTTATTTAACGGTTCAATATTTTCCGAAAAGTTGGCTTCACAGCTCATACAAAAGTGCGCTTCCCCTTTGTGTAAACTGCTTTTACAGCACAAACAATTTAAAGGATAAAAAAGAGAAAGTAGTTTACTAAAAAAATTCAAAAATGACAGAAATTAAAAAATAACCAAAAATAAAGTATATTTGCTCGTAAATTAGAATTCGAAGAGAATTATGAGCGAGCAACAAAAGAAAAGTAAGGGAAAAAAACTTGTAATATTTTTACTGGTTTCTATTGGTATTTTAACCGGTTCTGCTGGATTTTTAGCAAAAGTCGCTTTTGTCGACAAAGCAGATGAAATAGACACTTTACAAAGAAAGTCTACTTCTGCAGAAGACCGATTTAAAAGATTAACTCGCGATATTAATAAAGCTGAACAACTATTAAAATCCATCGATATACAAGGTTTAGATTCAAACTTATTAGGTGAAGGAATTGCAGAAATTCAAGCTTACAAAATTGAAAAAGAAGCTTCAATTAATAAATTAAGAGATCAAATCCAACAATTACTAGCAGAGACTGATGGTCAAGCTAAAAATTTCTCGCAGTTTAAAGCTTTATATGCTAAACTAAAAACGGATGTGTACTTATTAAGATCTGAAGTTTCTAAATTAAAGGCTAAAAATCAAGCTTTAATTTCTGAAAACGCTAGGTTAAAACAGGAGAACACAAAATTAGGTGTTGATTTAAATGGAGCAAATAAATCCAACGCTGAGTTATCTGATGTAAACCAATCATTAGAAGGAAAGGTTAAACTTGGAAAACGTTTACAAACCTTTGAAAAGATCGCAGAAGGAATCAAGTTAAGAAGAAACGGAGAAGAAAAATCTACAAACAGAGCTAGAAGAGCTGATAAAATCAGAATTGCTTTTACAATTGGTAAAAACGAATTGGCAGCTGCTGGAAACTTAAACTTATATTTAAGAGTTTTTGATCCTAATGACAGAGTTATTTCAGATGGTGGAAGTGAATTCCAATACAAAAATGAAAAACTGTTATATACTGCAAAAGAAACAATTAATTATCAAAACGAAACTACCGACGTTATTCTTTATGGAGAAAAAGTTGGTGGAAAAGAATTTGAAGAAGGAAATTACAAGGTTCAGGTTTACTCTGAAACTGACATGATTTTAGTAGAAACTTTTTCTTTAAAATAAGCTTTAATTAAATTATTAAAAGCAGTTTGATTCCGATCAAACTGCTTTTTTATTTTAATAACCTTTTCAAAACCTTACTTTTGTACCTGTGGGAAGACAGCAAGACTTCATAAAACTATTTATCGAAAAGCTACCAAAACGCCTAGATAACGGCAAGATTGAGCAAATAATTGCCAAGCTTCAGCCCATGCATGTGGCTGATATCGCCGAAGTTATTAGTAATGTTCCTGAAGAATATGCAGTTGCATTAATTCGTCTTCTTAGCGAGGACGTCCGATCCGATGTTGTAGCAGAAATAGGTCCTGAAGAAAGAGGTAAATTACTAGAACTTTTACCCGCAGTTGAAATTGCAGAGTCTGTTGTAAACAAAATGGATTCGGATGATGCTGCCGATTTAATAGCCGAGTTACCATTGGAGAAACAGTCCAATGTTATAAAAGCAATTAAGAATACAGAACACGCACAGGACATCCTTGATCTTTTAACCTACGATGAAGATTCAGCTGGTGGATTAATGGCTAAAGAGCTTGTAAAGGTTAAAGACCATTGGAATGTTAGTGAATGTGTCGTTGAATTAAGAAAACAAGCCGAAGAAATAGAAGAAGTGCACACTGTTTATGTTGTGGATGAATATGAAAAATTGATTGGTATTACTTCACTTAAGAAATTAATATTGAGCTCGCCTCAAACTATGATTCGAGACATTTCCAAAACTGATATTATATCCGTTAAATCGGATGTAGACCGCAAGGAAGTCTCTAGAATAATGGACAAATACGATTTAGTTGTCCTCCCTGTAATTAATGAAATAAACCAGCTTCTAGGTCGAATTACAATTGATGATGTAGTTGATGTCATTGTTGAGGAAGCAGAGAAAGATTATCAAATGCTTTCTGGGATTTCTGAAGATGTAGAATCATCCGATACGGTATGGCAACTTACTCGGGCAAGATTCCCTTGGCTATTGGTGGGAATGATTGGTGGAATTTTAGGAGCAAAAGTAATTGGGATTTTCGATCAAGATGCAAATCCCGCTTTAATGGCATTTATACCATTAATAGTAGCAATGGGTGGGAACGTAGGAATTCAATCCTCTGCTATCGTTGTTCAGGGTATTGCTAATCAAACCCTTTCAGGCTCAATTGCAGCAAAACTAATGAAAGAATTTGGTGTTGGAATTGTAAACGGATTACTTTGTGGAGTAATACTTCTTACTGTAAACCTAGCTATGGACCTAAGTCTTGATTTTAGCCTAGCAATTAGTATCTCTCTAGTATGCGTTATCATTTTCGCTGCTATATTTGGAACTTGGATCCCGCTTGCTTTTCATAAAATAAAGATAGATCCCGCTTTGGCTACTGGGCCTTTTATCACAACTGCAAATGATATTTTTGGACTATTTATATATTTTTATATCTGTAAAGAATTAGTAGGATGACACCTTTGGGCCGAGTGATTTTTGTTGATTCCGTTCATCAAATCCTATGGGAACGACTAATCAAAATGAATTGGGAATGCCATGATAAAACCCATCTCAACGCAAACGACATAAGCCCACTACTTGATCAATATGAAGGTATCGTTATACGATCAAAAATTAAATTAACTGCTGAAATACTAAGTAAATGCAGGAATTTAAAATTCATTGCACGAGCTGGTTCGGGATTAGAAAATATAGATTTAGATTTTTGTTCAAAAAACAACATTCATGTATTCAGTTCTCCAGAAGGAAATAGAGACGCTGTAGCAGAACATGCAATGGGTATGTTACTTATGCTCAATAACCATCTGAAAAGAGTAGATCAACAAGTGCGCGAAGGCGTGTGGATAAGAGCAGAAAACAGAGGTTTTGAATTAAAAGGGAAAACAATTGCACTTATGGGGTATGGTGTAATGGCAAACGCTTTTGCCCAACGGTTAAAAGGATTTGATGTTACAGTATTAGCGTATGATAAATTCAAAACAAATTTCTCTGATGAATTTGTTAAAGAGGCAACTTTAGAAGAAATTTACGCTAAGGCAGATATACTTAGCATCCATACAAATTATCACGCCGACAATAAATATTTAGTCAATCATCAATTTATACAGTCGTTTAAAAAAGCATTTATTTTGATTAATACCGCGCGTGGATTTAATGTAAACACAACGGATCTTGTTAATGGATTAAAATCTAAAAAAATTATTGGCGCTTGTTTAGATGTACTTGAATATGAATCCGTATCCTTTGAAACTGTTCCTGATATTGAATCGTCAGAGGCTCTTCGGTATTTAGGCAAAGCTGAAAATGTAATTTTCAGTCCCCATATAGCTGGTTGGACGTACGAATCTCATTTTAAATTAAGTAATGTTTTAGCGGATAAAATAGAGTATTGGATTGCGAACTAATCCTGTAATGCAATATATTCGAATTTAAAACCTAGTATTTTTTCATACTCTTCTCCACATTCTAATAAATCTTCATCCGAAACATCATAAAACCAAAACATCGTGATTTCAAGACCTTTGACTTGCATTTCCTTTAATCTTTTAAAAATGCTAAAAATGAATTTAGCAGACGATGAGTTATAATATTCTAATTTAAATTGAAACTCCAATTTTTTGGAAGAACCATTCTTTAAAAACCATTCTTTAAAGTTGTCTAGCCACTTGATAATTGGTTCGTAAAAAGTAAGAACGTCTTCTGAACGACTTTCACCTTCAAGTGAAAACTCCATTTTATCAAGATCAAAATCTAACTTGGGAGTAGTATCTCCTTTTTTAATTCTAAGTGACTCCATCTTACTCCTGTTCTACTTTAACTTTCAATGTAAAAAACGAATTAGAATCATCAATTTGATTAAAACTATATTCAAATTTATTTCCACTTTTCAACGCCATATCAATAATACCTAATCCAGCTCCACCTTTAGAAGAAAAGCTTGTTTCCGAAGTTAATATTTCATTATACCAAACCATCAATCCTTTTTTATCTAAAGAATTAATTTTTATTAGCTTTTTTTCCAAGTCTTTAACTCTATTACTCGCTATCTTATTTCCTGTAGCCAAATAATAATAGTCGTCATCTTTTCCTAATAAAAACATAGCAGGGAACTGATCGCCTTCTATTTTTAAGGAATGCTTTGTTATATTCTCCAAACACTCAATCATTACGTTGTAAACCTTTTTCATAACTGATTTATCACCAATATTGCTTTTGGCCATTAAAAGTAATACGGTAATCAAGTCTGGTGAGAATTCTCCAGAAAAGGATAGCCTAACGTCTCCGCCTTCCATAAGCTGATGTGTCTCGTAAGCAAACTGTGAATTAATGTTCTTCATAACGCCTTTCGCGGATTTGTACGAAAAGAATTTATAAAAGTTATAAATTCGTGCAATTTTTTTATTCAATGTCTTCAATGAGCGCGTTTTCTTTACTATATTTATGATGCACAATTGTTAAATCCAAAAAAAACATATCCATGGAAGAATTCGCAGAGGTAAAGATTAGCGGGAAATCATACGAACTACCAGTTATTACAGGAACAGAAGACGAAAAAGGAATTGATATCACAAAATTAAGAGCATTGTCTGGTGCAATTACTCTTGATTCAGGATTTAAAAATACTGGTGCTACAAAAAGTGCAGTTACTTACCTTGATGGTGAAAACGGAATTTTAAGATATAGGGGTTACTCAATTGAAGAGTTAGCTGAAAAAGCTTCTTTCATGGAAGTTTCTTACTTATTAATAAACGGTGAATTACCAACTACAGCTCAATTAAGCGAGTTTGAAGGTGAAATTACTAATCATACATTAATTCATGAAGACATGAAGCGATTCTTTGAAGCTTATCCTTCAAAGGCACACCCAATGGGTATCGTTGCTTCATTATTATGTTCCCTTTCTACATTCTACCCAGATTCACAAAATCCGAATAGAACTGAAGAGGAAATTGAATTAACAATTTTCAGATTATTAGCTAAATTACCAACAATTGCTGCTTGGGCCTACAAGAACTTCGTTGGTCATCCAGTTGTTTACCCTAAGAATGAGTTAAGTTACGGAGACAACTTCTTAAATATGATGTTCAGTTTACCATCAGAAGATTACAAAATCGATCCTGTTGTTTCTGACGCATTAAATAAGTTGTTAATCTTACATGCTGATCATGAGCAAAACTGTTCTGCATCTACTGTAAGAATCGTTGGTTCATCTCACGCCAATTTATACTCATCAATCTCTGCAGGAGTTATTGCATTATGGGGTCCTCTTCATGGTGGTGCTAACCAAGCTGTAATTGAAATGTTAGAATCTATTCATGCAGATGGTTCTCCATTAGAGGATTGGATAAACAAAGCAAAAGATAAAAATGATCCATTTAGGTTAATGGGATTTGGGCATAGAGTTTATAAAAACTTCGACCCAAGAGCTAAAATCATTAAAAAAGCTGCTGATGATGTATTATCAAAATTAGGAATTAATGATCCTTTAATTGAAATTGCTAAACAACTTGAAGAAGTTGCTTTAAATGACGAATACTTCAAAGCAAGAAACTTATATCCTAACGTTGATTTCTACTCAGGAATCATCTACAAAGCATTAGGGATACCAACTGAAATGTTTACTGTAATGTTCGCATTAGGAAGACTTCCAGGATGGATTGCACAATGGAAAGAAATGATCGGAAACAAAGAGCCAATTGGTCGTCCTCGCCAAATTTATATAGGAGAAAAGGAAAGATCATTTGTTGCTGCTGAGAAAAGATAAAATAAGGTTTAATTCGAGAAATAAAAGAGGTATCCTATGATACCTCTTTTATTTTATACCTAACGTAAACTTGTTACTTTTAAAGGAACAAATTATCGATTCTGTCGTAACAGGAAGGATTATTCGGAAATGAGAAAATTATCACTACTTGTCCTACTATTTATTAGCCTTGCCACAATTGGCCAGAGTTACCACTTCCTTAACCTAACGGTAGAAGACGGACTTTCTCAAAATGATGTTCACGATTTAATTCAAGATAAAAGAGGTGCTATCTGGATGGCAACTCAACAAGGAATAACCATTTATAATGGTGTTAACTTCGAATATATTAATTCCGAATCAGGACTTCCTTCAAACATAATTTACAGTCTTTACGAAGATGTAAAAGGACATATTTGGATTGGAACGCATAAAGGCCTTACCGTTTATGATGGCAAAGACTTTAGAACCTATACTCAGGAAGACGGACTTCCGAACAACATTATTAAATCAGTGTGTGAAGATGCGTTTGGCCGATTATGGATTGGAACACAATATGGTGGACTTTGCATGCTTGATAATTTCGCTAAAGAAAAAGCTGAATTTGTTCCTTATAACATCGATTTTGGTGGCTCAAGCAATGTATCCGTAAATAAAGTAATTGAAACCCCCGATGCTAAAATCTATGTAGCAACGAATCAAGGTTTAGCTGAAATATTTAACGGAAACTTAAAAACCTACAGTAAAAAAGACGGCTTAGAAGGTCGTAATATTTATGATTTACATGAAGATGTAAATGGAGATATTTGGCTAGCAACCTCCTCAGGGTTGAGTCAATTTAATGGCGAACGCTTTAAAAATTATAATAAGAAAAATGGTTTTCCGATCGACGCAGCATTAACATTAGAAGAAGACAAAAATAATAATATGTGGATTGGAACTTCCAGAAATGGTGTTGTCCGATTAAACATTAATACTTTTGAATATAAGATTTATAATACAGACAAAGGTTTAAGTGAAGATATTGTCCTCAGTATACTTGAAGACAAAAACGATAACATTTGGGTTGGAACCAAAGGAGGAGGAATTAACAAATTCAAAGGAATTTCATTTACTTATTTCGGAGAGAAAGAAGGCTTGGAAAATGAAAAAATTAACGGTATTCTACAAGATTCAGAAGATAATTATTGGTTTGCAACAAGAGGAGGATTAATTCGATATAATGGAATTGACTCCTTTAAGATTTACAATAAAAAATCTGGATTACCGGTTGACTACACAACTACAGTATATGAAGACAAAGATGAAAATATTTGGGTTGGAACCTTAATTGGACTTGCTAAGATTGTAGACGGAGAAATTGAAAAAGTATACTCTATTGCTGATGGAGTTGTTAACCCAGTCACTTGTGTTTTTGAAGATAACGAAAACAATATTTGGGTTGGGACTGAAGGTGGCTTAGGAAAATTAATTGATGGGAAATTCAAGTTCTACCGTATGATAGACGGGATGAATCAAGGTAGAATCTCATCCATTGTTCAAGATAAGAGCGGAAAGCTTTGGATTGGAACTCAAGGCGGAGGGATTAACTGGTTTAACGGAATTGAGTTTGGATATTTAACAGAAGAAGATGATTTAATCGCATCCAATTTTGTAAACTGTATGGTTAAAGGGCCTAGAGGAAATATCTTCATCGGAACTAAAAAAGGAATTACAAAATTCGACGAAAGCCACAATACGTATATCACATTTGATATGAACAATTCCCGATTAAGTTCAAATAACATTAAAATGCTAATTTTTGATGAGGACAATCAATTATGGGCGGGATCCGACAAAGGATTAGATCGTATAAGTTTCAACCCTCCTCAAATCACCCGACAAACGGGAGAATATATTTCGGAAATAAAACACTTTGGGAAATCAGACGGAATAATTGGAGGGGAAATTAACGGTAATGCTGTTTGTGAAGATTTTGATGGAAACTTATGGTTTGGAACAAACAAAGGAGCAATTAAGCATGACAGAAGTGTTGATCACTCAAGTGACATTGAACCACAAACTTATTTTACTGGCTTAAAATTTAACAATGAAAAAACGGATTGGAGAAAACGAAATTATAATATTGAACCTTGGAATGGAATGCCTAAAAACCTAGTTCTCCCCTATGACTCTTCTTCCATTACTATAGAGTTTGTTGGCATAAACCACGACAACCCTAAAAGCACTCAATACTTCTGGTACTTAAAAGGCTATGAAGATAAAAAGTTAACATCTGAAAATTCATTAAAGGCTAAATACACCAAATTACCTCCTGGCGAATATACATTTGAAGTCTATGCCTGTAATAAGGATGATATTTGTAACGAGGAAACCCCTTCTACATTCTGCTTCATTGTATCTCCACCGTTTTGGCAAGAAATTTGGTTTATAATAGTTGTTATTCTCGTCATTGTAGTATCCATAGTAGCGTTCATTAAACGAAGAGAAGGAACACTAAAGGCAGAACGAGAGCTATTAGAAGAGAAGGTTAAAGAGAGAACTCAAGAAGTAGGTGATAAAAACAAAGAATTAAAATTAGTAAACCTTGAAATGATTTCGATCAACAAGGAGGTCGAACAAAAAAACAACGATTTAAATTCAAGTATTCGTTATGCATTAACAATCCAAAAAGCTTCATTCCCTACCGTTCAAGAATTAAAAGATGTTTTTCCAAATTCATTTATTTATCATCTTCCCCGGGACATTGTTTCTGGAGATTTTTATTGGTATCGTAAAGTAGAAACTAAGTTTGTAATTGCTTGTGCCGATTGTACTGGGCATGGTGTTCCTGGAGCATTAACAAGTATGATTGGGATTGCACTGTTAAATGAAATTGTTGGAGGAAACAAAATCACTAATCCTGCAACTATATTAAATTTACTAGATCAAGGTATTTTAACTGCTTTTGAAAACAGTGAATCTGAAACAAATGATGGAATGGATATTAGCTTAATCACCATTTGTACAGAAGAGAAGACGATAGAATTTGCTGGGGCTTATCGTCCACTCTACTTAATCAGAGACAACGAATTAACGGAGTACAAAGCAACTAAAATGTCGATTGGGTTCAAAGACGTTCCCGTTAAGGATTTTGAGTTAACGACGATTAATTACCAAGAAGGTGATAATTTCTATATGTTTTCAGATGGCTATCCTGATCAGTTTGGTGGACCTAAAAACAAGAAATTCAAAACTAGAGTAATGAAAGATATGTTAATTGGTTCCTCAGATGCAAACATGATGGATCAAAAAGCAGTTCTTGACGACCGTTTAAAAGAATGGATGGGAAAACACGAACAAGTTGATGATGTTCTTGTAATGGGACTTAAATTCTAACTTGTAAAAGTGAATTAATTTCCATTCTTAAAAAAGCAAACTCTAATAGCTCAATACTCTTTTGGAGTTCCCGATAATTAAACGTGATAAACAAATTGTCGAATTGTGTTTCCAACAAAATCTTATCGTTTTTATTTTTATGAGCCTTTAAGGCAGACGCTTTTAATAATTTCATAAAACACTTCGAATTTGCTACTGATAGTTTTAGCATAACCGTTTCAATTCCTATAATTAATTCATCACAACCTGTACAACTAATAACGCTTCCAACCTCGTTAGAAGAAATTTTTTGATATTTACAACTCATCTTAACTTTTTAAAGTTTACTGTCCGAAACAAAGTTGAGTTTTTGTTAAGCCAATCGCAATCACTAAAAGAGGTGAAAAACAATCATCAAAAACACATCAATTTAGTTTTAAATCGTACAAATGAGCATCTGAGTTAATTTATAGAATTAAATACTTCAGCTCAGATAAGGTGTTTTTGCTAATACCACTTTTACAGAAAATTCAACGCTTTTATAGGAAAAGCCCTAATATTCTAAATTAAGAGGGAAATACTTGAACATGCTCCTCAATTACTCTAAAATATATCATTCCAAATGATATATCATCAATAGCCATAAAGATTTAGTGCACAACACGTTTTCATAAGAACGATACAATATTCAGAAAAATCAAACACTCTAACTTATGCCTCCTAACATGATCGGGGGTTTTAATACTTAGGGAAACAGTACTTTATAATGACATAAAAACGTTAGTAAATCCTCAGCGACCGCACTTGGGGTGGAGTTTACTCTAATAAAAAAACAACTCTTATAAAGAGTTATTGCAAAAAAAATTGAATTTAAATACTGAATTATACATAAGACCGATTTCATTTATTGCATCGAAAATTTATACATCGGGCTTGATTCAGATGCGCACACATCTGCCTGTTTTGATCGCTTAACTGATTTTACGAATCAACTAGAAGTATTTCCGTCTCCACCTAGTAATAATAGCACCTTCATCCTAAACTGAAGCAATAGTGGTTATAAAAAACTACTCTTCAAATTCCCTTTTTTAAACCAAGGATTGTATATTATACAAATTGATGGCGCTAAATTTAAACTTTCAAATAAATTAATCATAAAATGAAAAAGGAAATAAGCCTCATATTATTCATTATGATTTCGGTACTTACAAGAGCACAAGTAAACTTGCGACAAACTTTCCAAATACCTTCAGAGTTACCCGAAGCTTCAGGGATTATTAGTTTAAACAATGATTTCTGGTTGATTAACGATAGTGGAAATGACCCCATAATTTACAAGTTGGATCACACAGGAAGTATTATCCATTCGATCTATGTTAGAGGAGGAAACATCGATTGGGAAGATTTAACAAAAGATGATCAGGGAAATATATACATAGGTGACTTCGGAAACAATGAAAATAAAAGAGTTGATTTAAAAATTTACATTCTTCCATACGAACAACTTTCATACGATACCATAACACCTCAAGTCATTAACTTTAAGTATGAAAATCAAAGCAGCTTTTCGCCTGCAGGAGGTAAATTAGATTTCGATTGCGAATCTATGATTTGGACAAACCATTCTTTACACTTTTTTTCCAAAAACAGATCAAAATCTAAACAAACAAAAATCTACAAAATCCCAGCTGCTCCCGGAAACTATACCGCAGTTTTAAAAGATTCTATATTAACAAACGGCTGGATAACATCGGCAACTTTAACAACCGATGGTGAAAACCTTCTATTGCTGTCAAAAAAGGCCTTATACGTCATTAAAAACTATTTCCAACCGGTAGCGTCAATACAAATTTTAACCTTCAAAAAGAGCCGAAAAGAAGGTGTTTGTATAAATTCATTTGGTGAAGTATTTATTGCTGAAGAAAATAAAAATAACAGAGATAATTACCTTTATAGTTTCAAACTCCAAAAAGCGCTACGCAAGCTCCAATTAAAAAAAATGAATTAATTATTGTAAACGATAATCCATCAAAAAATTTAATATTTATAGTATTGACGGTAAGCTTTTACAAAAATCAATTAAAAAGGGAGCGTAATGAATTCCAATTAAAAATATTATATATTTTAAAATTAACTAAGAAAGTATCTTAATATATTAAGACAAAAAACCT
>TARA_B110000259_G_scaffold118348_1_pt1 | contig 16899 bp, 14 predicted proteins | sample TARA_B110000259 | Tara Oceans TARA_B110000259 (sample SAMEA4397649) | marine metagenome | biome: Polar Biome; feature: [SRF] surface water layer (ENVO:00010504); material: water (ENVO:00002006), including particulate matter (ENVO:01000060) such as... | depth 5 m | reverse complement strand
ACAAGAACAAGAACAAGAACAAGAACAAGAACAAGAACAAGAACAAAGAAATATAAAGCACGTAGAAGTAAAAAACATTAAATCAATAGTTCAAGATGATAGAATAATCCCAAAAAGGATAATAAGAGAAGATACAATTTTTTTATATGTTATTAATTCTTTAAAAATCAATCTATCAAATACGTTTGTTAATACAATACCGCCGCCACACCAAATAGTATATGCTACACTCAGGGAATATTTATTTAAAGTTTTGGGGAATGTATAAAAAGCAACAGCATAACCACTATACACAGGTAAAAACCAGCGTTTATCAGCAATTGTATATTTCAAACAACAAGTAGATAGAGTTTCAAGTAGAATAGACCCGATTAGATATAAATCTGGTCTATCTAATAATAACATTGTTATTGGTTCATTTATACGAGCAATATTGGTAATAGCGGGTGATACTAACCGAGTGGAAGTTAATACCGGTATAATTAGATGGTTGATACTTTTTTGAGCGTGCATATGTGGATAGATCATTGTGTCGTAATATATTGTGCTTATTCGTTTATTATTTATTTATATATATAAATAATACCTTTCTATTTTATAATTTTATATTGTATAATTATATAATATAATGGTAAATAATATAGTTGGTCAGGGAACATACGGCTGTGTAATAAAACCGGCATTAAAATGCAAAACCAGTAAAGTAAAACATGGGGATAAAATTTATAAAAATAAAGTGTCTAAAATTATGTTTGATGAAGACGCAAACGATGAATTAGAAGAACTGAAATTATTATCGTCAATGCCCGATATAGGGAAATATGCTGTATCAACGCCGAAATTATGTAAGCCAGAATTAGATAAACAGTTTGATAATATTGTAAAAAAATGTAATAACCCGACGATGCGTGTTAAAAAGTATTTTATTGATGATAAAAAGCGTTTGTCTCAGTTATTATTAGAAGATGGTGGTATAAATTTAGAGAAAGCAGCGCAAGTGCTTTTTGGTAAAGTTGTTGACGATTACGAAGCAAAGGTTTTTTATACTTCTCTTTTAAATTTATTTGAAGGGTTAATTTTTTTTAATAAAAATAAAGTCATTCATTTTGATATAAAACTGCAGAATTTAGTATATAATTTTGATACAGGTGTTGCTAAATATATTGATTTTGGTCTAATGAAAACACATGAAAAAGTTGTAAAAGAATATAACAATAATACTGCATGGTATGCTATTAAACATTTTAATTTTCCACCTGAAAACGAATATGGATTAAAAGTGATATTTGATCATGCTTTGCCTGCTAAACCATATAGAGAACATTTCAAAACGCATGATAGTTTTTTACAAAAACTCATCAAAACATTTGATAGTTGGGGATTATGTCTCACATTATCTCAAGTTTTTTATCATGCTAAAATTAAAGATACCAAAAATATAACATTTTTGAATAAATCATTAAAGTTATTTCTAACATTTGCCAACGTAAATATAATTAACAGAGATGACAGGTTAAATGTGTTACGCGAATCATATGCCCAACTATTAAAAGATTATAATATTTTTACTCTAAAAAAACAATCAGAATCCGTTTCACCCAAAGTAAAAAAACAAGTTGATAGTATCAAAAATAAGAATATAGACGATAACGTTAAAAAAGCAAATTGCGATATAATAAATAAAGATTTTAATCCATTAACAAAAAGATGTTTGAAAAAATGCGAGGATGGATTTCTGAGAAATGAAAAATATAGATGTATTAAAATTAAAAAACCAAAAATTAATACTACTACTACTACTAAAAAAAAACCAAAAGTTAATACTACTACTACTAAAAAAAAATCTACTGGAAATAGAGAAGTTGCTTCCCTGCACCAGATTAAACAGCGGAATGATATCGAAAAAAAAAAAATATGTCTTAAACAAAATAAAGATTATAATCGATTAACAAAAAGATGTAATAAATTATGTAAAAACAACCAAATACGGAATGAAAACTTTAAATGTGTTACAAATAAATAGCACTTTTTTGTTATATATAGAAAAAATTGAACTTGTTATATTTAATGTTACTTAATAACATTAAATAAAAACAAACTAATAATATCATCAACCAACTCTATGGCGATTAATTCGCTTATAAAAATTAGTTTTGGTTTCGCAAACAATTAAAAATCATCGCCAAAATCAAAGGCTTCCTCTGGTTTTTCTACTTTTGTTGCTAAACTATACTCTGCGACCCTCCCCTCAAAAAAATTCGATTTTGTTTCAAGTGAAATGGAAGTCATCCAATCGAATGGATTGGCGGATCCATATATTTTATCTCCACCTAACTGAACGGCTAATCTATCCGCTACAAATTCTACATACTGCTTCATTAGACCGTCATTCATACCAATTAAACGACATGGAAGTGCGTTGTTGATAAAATCAACTTCAATTTCAACAGCCTCTTTAATAATTTCTTCAATTTTGCTCTTTTTAAGTGGTCTCTCTAATTTATGATGTAGTAAAACGGCGAATTCTGTGTGGAGTGCCTCGTCCCTTGAAATAAGTTCGTTGGAAAAACACAGACCCGGTAGTATTCCACGTTTTTTAAGCCAGAAAATAGAACAGAACGCACCGCTGAAAAAGATCCCTTCTACTACGGCAAACGCAACAAGGCGAGTAGCAAAACTCGATCGTTTATCGTTAATCCATTTAATAGCCCATTCACCTTTTTTTTTAATGCAGGGATATTCGCTTAATGCATTGAATAGTTTATGTTTCTGTGTTGTATCTTTAATATATGTATCAATAAGTGTGGAATACGTAATAGAGTGAATATTTTCCATAGCAATTTGTAGTCCATAAAATGCACGTGCTTCAGCCAATTGTACTTCGCCCATAAACCGGGTGCCTAAATTTTCAAGAACAATACCATCACTTGCCGCAAAAAACGCCAGAATCATAGAAACGAAATGTTTTTCGTCAGCACTAAGAGCTTCCCAATGTGGCATGTCTTTAGATAGGTCAATTTCTTCCGCCCGCCAGAATAAATCTTCCTGTTTTTTGTACATTTTCCACACGTCGTTGTCCTTAATTGGAAACATAACATATCTTTTATCGTCTTCTTTTAATAGTGGCTCAACAAATGTTTTGCTCATCCTAAATAATATAGATTTATATTTTTATATGGGTTATTTATATATTTTCCAAAATTAAGAAATAAATTTCAAAATATTCAATTAATATATACAATAATATTATAAATGACGATTAGTTTTAATAAATTGAGTAATAACGATGGTATTACAAATTTAGTAATATTTGTAACAATAGCATTATCGGTTGGCTATATTATGAATAAAAATTACAACGCATTAATTATGTTGTATCTATTGGGTATGATTTTTTATTTATTATGTGAAAATGTGTTATGTAGTTTAGGAATTAGTATAATATTAACAAACATATTAATAGCTTTAAATATGGTAAATGTTAGAGAGAATATGGAAAACAAGAACAAGAAAAAAAAAACAAAAAGTATTATTGATAGAAAAATGATACAAAATGAGTAATTATCAAATTACCATTTATCATAAAATTAAATTATAAAATATAAATAATTTATAATTTAATATTAATGAGTAATCTGGTTTATAACGGAAAACAAAACATACAAATTGGGGACGTAGGAGAACAAACCGCATATGAGGATGAATTGGTGAGGAGAACATCAAATAATATAAAAAAAACAGAACAAAAAATAATGAATGAATATAATAATTTGAATAATATAAAAAAAACAGAACAAAAATTAATGAGTGATTTTTTACCATCAATTAACGATGAATTAGACAAACGAAGGGTTTTTTTAAATTATAAAAAAACATCATTAGAAAACCAACATACAGCATTAACAAAACTATTAGAACACTTGCTTATGATTGAATTAAAAAATAAAGAATTTGATACAGAAGAAATTTTAACCAAGTTGAATATGATAGAAACAGAATTAATTCCATATAATAAAATATTGTAAAAATTTTATATATATATTATATAAAAATGAAACTCGGTGTAAATAATATTGTAAAAAATAAATATGTTCTATATTTCGTTGCGTTAATAGCGTTTGTTGATGTTTTAGGTAGTTTGATGAGACAAGAATTTAGTGCAATACTATTTTTCTATTTATCAGCAATGATTGCTTATTTTTATACCAAAAATATGACTATCGTACTTGGTAGTGCTTTACTTTCTACAATATTGGTTCGTATGATGAAAAATATGTTTAACGTCAAAGAAGGTTTAGAAAATGAAATGGACGAGGATGAAATGGATGAAGATGAAATTGGTGACGATGAAAAGAATAAAGTAATAAAAAGAATGAAACTGAACGATAAAGAAGCGAAAAAATCTAAACAAGGAACTAAAGTAGAATCCAAAGAAACAGATATTAAAAAAGCATTTAAAAAGACAAAAGTAAATGATGATACTGGCCTTGATATTGATGTTGATAAACTCGATGACGTAAGCAAAGACGCTTCGGACATATTAAAAACTTTAGAGAAAAATGGAGTTAAATCGGGTTACCAAAATCACCAAAAATTGAATCCAGGATTATATAATATTCCTAATAAAAAACAGTTAGAGAAACAATTAGGAAAAGCGGATAAGATGGAAGCAGCTTATGATAATCTCGAGCACGTTATCGGCGAAAATGGAATTAAATCTATGTCTAATTCAACAAAAGAACTGGTTAGACAGCAGAATGAATTGTTAAAGGGATTGAAGGATATTACACCAGCACTTCATGAAGCCATGGGTGCGATTGGAAAAATTGACCTTGGTGGATTGAAATCTATGTTTGGTTCTGTGACATCTCAAGGCGAATAAATCTGTAAATCTCATAAAATAATATTTTATATCTCAATATAATATATTATGTATAATTTGAAAAGCGAACCCAATTTAATTTTTTTAATAGGTGTAATATCGTATTTATATTTATTTTCATCCTTGGTCAATAAACAATTCAATATAATTTTCATATATTTTTCTATATTATTCATTGGATATTTTGTAGTTGGTAAAAGCATTTACAAATATAATTTAATAATTATTTTGACTGATTTTTTATATTTTAAAAGAAATTTGAGAGAAGGTAATTTTGATAGTAAATTTGATAAAGGAAAATCTAATGCCGAGAGTAATGAAAAATTTACTAAGGAAGGCGGTTCAATTGATTTAGGCGGTGATACCAGTGAAGACGATGGCAATGAATTAATTGGTGATTTTGATAAAAAAAATGAAACCAATCAAAAAAAAAAGGAAGCAGGTAAAAAGTAGATAGAGTGGGAGAGATTATAACAATTTTTTATAATAAATCTCTCTACTTTTTTCTCATATCATAAATAATTATGTTTATATTTTTAAATCAATTCAATTTTAATTTAAAAATATTTTTATACTTTGAGAGATTTAAATAAAAAATGAGATTTATCTTTTTTTTGTTCTATTCTGATATTTTCCTCTACGACGGCTGGTTTTGAAATTTTTTATAGCCTTTTTAGTTTTTCCGAATTTAAGTTTTCTCTTTTTTAGTTTTTTTACTTTGCCAGTTTTTCTTTTTTTTCCTCCTCCCTCACCGGTCCTTCTCCGCGTACGCGGATTTAATTTACCGAACATTTTTTTAAAGAATCCAGGCTTCTCCCTATCTGCTTCTCTCGCTTCTGCTCGTGCAGCCTCTGCTTCTCTCGCTTCTGCTTCTCTCGCTTCTGCTTGTGCTTGTGCAGCCTCTGCTGCTAAGCGAACCGCTCGCTTCCTCGCCAAGTCAGCCATCAATACACTCGTACCGGGAACGAAGCGAGCTCGATCTTGTGCCATGCGAGCGGCCCCGTCTGCTTTCTCTGCTTCCTCTGCTTTTATCGCTGCTTCCTCTGCTTTTATCGCTGCTTGCTCTCTTGCATAATCTAACGACTCCATTATATTATATTATATTATATTATAATAATAAATTGACTAAATAATATAATTTTATTCAATTTATTTTTATACTTTGAGAGATTTAAATAAAATGATATATATAAAATAAACATGCCAAAGAAGTGTCCGCCTGGCGTCGTGTGCTTTGAAAACCTAACTTTTGTATTTCTTGCTTTATCAATTTTAATTATTTTGGTGATTTTGTATTTGAATTCCAACAATAGTAATATAATGTTAATGAAAAAAAATATCAATAACAGTTCGTATAATATCCCTAACGATTTTAAAAACCCACCACCGCACCATCAACATCATCAAAATCACAATTCAAATAATGATGTTTTTTTAAATCCATACTCAGCCCCGTTGAGAGATGATAGATTAATAAACACCGATAATTATAATGGTCCAAGAATGCCTATTAATCAAGCGACCCAGTCGCACGATACATCATATAGACAAATTGGTATTTTAACGCGAGTTAATGGTGGAGAAACGATGTTACCGTTAATGGGCCGACCACTATTTAGCAATCGTGATAAATGGAATTTTTATACTATGAATGATAAAAATAACATGATAAAATTACCAATAACATTCAAGAATAAAAGTTGCACCAACGACCAGGGTTGCGATAACGTTTATAACGGAGACAAAGTATACGTCGAGGGTTATAATGATATATTTAAAGTTACAGTATATGATAATAATGTTATGCAATATATTCCTTATTTATAATTTAGTGCGTATTTTTCAAAAGACAATATATATTTTTAATCAACGAAAATTAATAATATATATTTATTTTACTAAAGACAATGGCCGAGATAGGATTTTCGAGTAAAAAAGCGGCTATGTATATAAATGCTAATAAATTCGTAATTGAAACCGTAAACAATCGTCCGATTAATACAATAGGATTATCATCTGAATATGTAACTGTAAAAAATCTTACTGTTACGGGAAATATAACTGGTTCAAGAATTTCAGGCATAGATGCAAGTATGCAAAAGATTATTGAAAATAATTCTTATACATTTTTTAATTCAACTCAAATAAACACTGATAGTAAATTGAGTAACAGGATTTCTTTAAGTTTTCCGAGCGACAAAAGAACTGTAATTAATGAATCCAATATTTACGCAACTTTAGATAATAAAACAACTGGGTCGCAAACATATAGTTTTGGTCAAGCAAACGGCGAATTTTATGTTGGAGTTGGTAAATCAGCTGGCGGAGGCGGCGGAGGAACAGTTGCAACAATTTTATATTCATATAACGGTTATAGATGGTATCCTGGAAATGACGCAAGCAATGTAATAACTACCACAGCAAATTCAGTTGACTACGATGGTATGTTATATGTCGCTGTAGGCGAAGGAACAAACACCCATGCAGTATCATTAGATGGAAAAAATTGGAAAGGCTTGGGTTCACCACTTATGAATACATCGTGCAAAATAATTAAGTATGAGAATGGGATATGGGTTTGTGGAGGTGAGGCAACCAACGGTAAAACAATCGGATATTCGTTCGACGGAACAACGTGGCACGACGCATATAGTGCTGGTGGTCTGGCTATATCAACTATTTTTGATAGTTATTGTAATGGACTTGCTTATAATGGATTAATGTGGATAGCTACAGGTTTTGATAGCAATAATGGTTCTTCTATGGCATTTTCGGAAGATGGAATACAATGGAGTACGGTGCCTCTAAGTAATATATTATTCTCCACACGAGGAGATGCGGTATCATCTAACGGACGTTTATTTATATCAAGTGGCACGGGCACTAATAATTTGGCTCGTTCAAGGGACGGGCTAAATTGGAGCGCTATAACAACGAACAATCTAACAGGGATAAATGCGATCGCGTGTAATGGAAATATTTGGGTAATTGGTGGAACTGGTTCAGACCGTTCATTGGAATATTCAATTGACGATGGAGATACTTTTATTCCAGTAAATACTCTTGCTTCAGTGATACCGACGACCATATATGGTATTTATTGGAGTGGTTCATATTTTATAGCATCTGGTGAAGGTGGTGGAGCGACTATGGCGAGATCTAAGGACGGAAAAAATTGGATTCCAGTGATGGCTGGTATTACGTTTTTGGATTATGCCAGGGACGTAGTTTCAAATAATAGGAAACATTCAACTATTAAATTTGAGAAAAAAACATCTATTTTTTGTGGTGGTGGAGCAAATGCACTTGGAATTGAGACATTTAGTTATACTTCACCAACCGACCGGCTCATTTTAACATACACAGGAATTTCGGGTTCTACTGATATATTTAATACAAGAGCAACTGGTGTTGCACACGATGGAAAAATTTGGGTTGCATCTGGAACTGGTACAAATTATTCGTTGGCGTATTCAACCAACGGAACAGTTTGGCAAGGCATACATCATAGTAAAAACAGACTATTTACAAATGAAGCACTTGCAATAGCAAGTAATAATAAACTATGGGTAGCGACAGGAACAAGCAGTAGTGGTTCTGATACTTCAGGGGTAACAATTGCTTACTCCCACGATGGATACAGTTGGGTTCCTATTTATAATTCCAATTTAATAATTTCGAATCCAGATAATGTTATATGGGGAGATAATAAATGGGTTGTGTCAAGTTCGCAAAATAATACAATAGCAATATCTATAGATGGAAAAATTTGGACCGATGTAAGCAACGATACTCTTACTACGATAAGTGATATAGCATGGAATGGTAAAATGTATGTGGCAGGAGGCGAAGGTTCTACCAATACTCTATCGTGGTCTTCTAATGCTATAGATTGGGTTGGTTCATTAAAAACAGAATTTACTACAATATGTAGAGCAATTGCTTGGAGTGAGAAATTTAAAATATGGGTTGCTGTTGGTAGCGGGACTAATACGGTAGCGTATTCGCATGATGGTGTAAATTGGACAGGTGGAGGCGATATAATATTTACTGGCACCGCAACAAGTGGAGGAGAAGGCGTATTTTATAATGGTGATAGGTTTTTAGCATTTGGTTCTGGAACTCAAAATACATTAGCGTATTCGGAAAACGGTATAAATTGGATTCCTACAGGGACCAGTTTATTTTCAACATTAAGTAAGGGCGGTGGAGCAATAACACAACGTGGTGTTGTAAGTATAGATGGTAAAGTTTTAGTGGTAGGCGAATCGAATGGTTCAAGTATTAATCATTCAGCAAATGGGATTGATTGGGGTTATATTGGAACTACAATATTTCAAACGGTTGCGTTGGATGTGGCTTATAACGGAAAAATATGGGTAGCAGTGGGTGACGGGATTAATGATACGATCGGTTATTCGTATGACGGTGTAAATTGGGTTGGTGCAGGTAAATCAGTATTAACCGAGAAAGGTTTGACTGTAGAATGGAATGGTAGTATATGGTTAGCAGGTGGTAGAGGCACTAATAAAATGGCGATTTCAAGTGATGGTGTCGTATGGGAAGCAGTAATTCAAACCGCAATAGTCGGGCAATGTAAAGCGGTTACTTGGACTGGTCTCAAATGGATTGCTTTGGGTGGTGTAAATAAAATTGCTACATCGCCCGATGGAATAAATTGGACTGGCACTGGCGTGAACCAATCATTTAATGAAACGTGTGCTATGTCGTCAGGTGGTTTAATTACTGTTGTTGGTGGTATTGGTGATACTGGTATAGGAGAAACAGCGGGTGGAAAAATTTTATATTCTTATGATGGTATAACATGGACTCCGTGTAATAAATTCGGAGGCGGTGTTATAAGTGATATATTTAGTATTGATGTTCATGGTGTTGCGAATAATGGTAAAATGTGGGTTGCGATGGGTCAGGGTACAAATACATCGGCGTATTCATATGACGGTATAACTTGGCATCCAGGTGGGTCGCCGTTTTCGGTTAGAGGATATGATGCTATTTGGAATGGCTCGTATTGGATAGGTGTTGGAGTTGGAACAACAAACCACGTTATGATTTCATTTGACGGTATTATTTGGATCGACGTTCCAAATACGGAGGACCCGGTATTAGCAATTAGCGGGTTAAGAAATATAGTTGGTGAAAGTAATTTAACAGGTGAGTTGGTTTTAAATAAATCCAGAGATGGTTTATCAAATAATATGCTAATTCATGGTCCAAGGTACTATGCCGATTATGAAATAGAAGGATACTCTTCGTTTTGTGCAACCGTAAAAGGGATTATAACCGAATAAAATTCTGGATATTTATTATAATCTCTCTAACTATAAAATAAAAACTAAATATTTTATATAATAATTTATAAATTTTTATATAAACCTTATGTTAAATGGTATGTAATATTCATATAATTTTTTATGCCGACGCATTTAGACTCTGTGTGTAAGGATTATTTTTAAACGCCGATAGCAAACCAGAATCCATTCTGGCATTATTAAATTCGGCGTCATATCCTGCTGGTACGTTCATTTCACCGATGAATTGTGAAGATGGAATAATATTTGAGCCTCCAGTAGGTAATTGCTGTCTATTATTGGTTATCATGTTTTCGTCTCTATTCATTGAAATATTATTCTGGTTATTGAACAACCCCATAGAACCCTGATTGGTCCTTGACTCGTATGTTTTATTAACATTATTGCGCTGTGCGTATGCGTTATTATACGGACGCAGACCACTATTAGTAGCGGAACCATTACCAATATAGTCTTTGTTTGTAGTATCGCGCTGATTTAAAACAGGCTGATGTTGTTCGAGTTCGTAATCAGTACGTTGATTTTGTCCTTGTACGTTAACATAATTTAAGTCAATTTTACTGGTTGTCATTTCACGATTGGTTGTTTTTGTAATATCATTATCATTATACATATGACCTGTCCTTGGACCACCGTTAATATTTCCCGATTCTCTCAAATTACCAATTGCGTTTTCTTTCCTTGTGGGCTGTAAAATATCCAGTAGAGGAGCGATGGCGGCTTTAGCCATACCATATATACCACCCATAGCAGGCATCGATTGCACTGTAGTTCTATTATTGGGTAGTAATTTATAATTTTGAGAACCATAGTCATTTGGGTTGGCGGAATTTTGACCGTGTGCGGTGGCGTTCGAAAATGGGAGAGCACCTAAATTTTGTTTTTTAGATTCCTCATATGTAACATCAGTATATGTTGCGTTCCCTGATAATGCACTGGTACCCCCACCATAATATTCTCTGGTGGTTTCCGTTCTATTTTCCATTGGCATAATATGTGTGCTTCTAATGGTTGGTGCTTGTTCGGCACCAGTTGTAGTGAACCATCTATTCGGACCAGATTCATAATATTTTTCAGGGTTGCGTTTTTCCGTTTTACCGATCATATCATTTGAACCGTGTGCTTTTATATGTGATGTGGCGGGTCCCTGTCGTCCATTTAAATCAAATGTTTGCTTCTGGTTAGTATCAACTCTTAATTCGTCTACCGTTTTAGGCATCCAAGTATCGCGAGACATCATACCAGCATTAAAACCCCCGTTGCCATCAGTGCCACCAGTATTAACACCGTTCTTGTTTTGTGTTCCGTATCCCTGGTCTAAACCAGGACCAACACGTTGTGGTTCCCATAAAGTAACATTATTCATTTTATTGGATTCATTCATTCTGGATTGAATGAAAGCGGTATTATTGGCTGTGCCGTGTGTTAAATTAACATTTTCATCTGGTTTGAATAGTGGTGCTTGTTCGCTTTTGCTAAATGCTTGGCTCCCATATCCCTGCTTTGAATCCATGATTGCCTCTGAACCGTTAAAATCTGCTGTAGCACCTCGTATTTTTGCACCAAAAAAAGGTTTCATATTGTTATGTTTAAAATTTTTAGGGTCTACTACTTGACCGTTCATAAGTGATACGTTATTATTTGTTTTATTGACTGGTGGTTTGAAAAATTTATCAGTATGCTGGTTAGGGTTATTGAAACTATTGTTTGGTTCTATCATAGCAGTTTCAAATGCGTTCATTGGTTGTCTTTGTCCCATATGATTATTAGAGAAGCCTTCTTGTTTATTAGTGTTGTGTGTTCTGGTTAAAAATTGGTTTTTTTGCTCTTCATCCTCTTCCTCTTCTTGTCTATTTTCCATTTGTTTTTCTTGTTCGGATAATATGAATAGACTTCCTAATACTACTATTGGTATAGCTATCGCCGCCATTATATAATAATAAAATATATATTTATTATTATTTATTTCTATAAATAATAATATTTATTAATTCAAATGGTATAATCACTTTTTATAGTTATTATTAATTGAATAAGCATCTTTTTCTAACATTCGTGATGGAACATTATTATAAAAAGGAATACTAACGTGCTTTTGTGGGTCTGCTAATAAAAATTTAAAGTTATTGGGCGAATTAATGGAGTCTGTCTCTCTCAGATTCCAAGCGGGATTAGTTGCTCTTGGTTGGTGCGTAATTTCTTCTTTATTAACAGGATAAACATTTTGATTGTAAAGACTATTCTTATTGTTATAGTTTTCATAACTATTTTGTTGAATCGAATCAGTATTTAACTTTCTGGTTATACCCATTAAATCACTTTCAAGTTCAGTTTTGTTTTTTGATAAATTAGCTCCCCATTTTTGTGCTCGTAAATGTGGGTCATTAATAAATTCTGGTTTGTCACCAGTTCCAGGAACATTAATTTCATAATTTCCTATATAAGTAGATTCTTCTAAATATTTTTGTATTCTACATGGGTCATCGTGAAATCTTGTGAAAGCCATAATATAATAGTATATAATATTATATTATAATTATTATTTATACTTTATTAAATACTTAAAACTTAAAACTTAAAACTAAAAAAATATTTTATTTTAAATATGATACAATTAGATAGAGAAATTTTAAATAATTATATTAATTCTAACAACATTAACGAATTGACGGAATATGTTTCGGGTAAATTAAATATACATAATGAAAGATTGACTATAGTTAAAATTGATGAATTTGAAACCGCAAAATTAAAAATTGATAAAAATAATCAGTTCGTAATTTGTTTGAATAATTCTATACACGAAACCGTATCTATAAATAATGCATCGTTTGATGAAGTTTTATGTATTGATAATACAGATGATATAATTATAGATTCCAAAATTATATATACTGATTTGAGGTTCGTTGTTTTTAATGATAATTGTAAAAAATCAAAAAATAATATAGATTTAATTAACAAAAAAAAATTACAAGACCCTTCAAATAATATTTTTGTAATCGATGAAGCCTCAATTATATCTCAAACCGATTGTGAATATTTCAGAAATATTATTAATAATAATATTGATAACAATCAATCTGTATTAAAGCAATGGGAAAAAGGGAATAATGTATCTTGTAAAACTTTTTTTATTAAAGATGGTATTAAATATAATGACGCCAATATTGCTATACATAAAGAAATTAAAAATAAAACAAACAAAATATTTGAAAAATTACGCATATATTTACTGGAAAACCACGCTATAGTTAGTAAAAGCAATTCGGGATATCAATTTCGTAAAATTTATGGAGCAACAAGAATTCATAGTGATGGTGTATTTGATGCCGCTAATAAAATAGAATTAAATGTAACCAGAGTAGCGAGTGTTATAATTTGTTTAAATGATGATTATGAAGGTGGTGAATTTTATTTCCCAGTCCAAGATATAACAATTAAATTAAAAAAAGGTCAAATTTTAGTATTCCCACCATATTGGACGCACCCGCATTTAACAAATGAATTAAAAAATAGGAGTTATAGATATACAATTAACAGTTGGCTATATGAAAATCAGGAAAAATTGGTATCTAACACCAAGTAATTTTTTACAATTTCATTATATACCACATCGAATACCATTTCGGACGATTATCTATACCACCACCACCACCACCACCCGTATAGTCTGTTCCGATTACGTGCTTATGATTTATACTGGATTGCTGTGTTCCTACTGTGTGAGTATGGTTTATTTGTGCCTGTTCTGTTTCTATTACATGATTATGATTTATACTGGATTGCTCTGTTCCTATTACATGATTATGATTTATACTGGATTGTTCAATACCAATTAAATGGTTATGATTTACACTGGCTTGTAATGTTGGTGAAACTTCATGATTATGATTTATGCTTGTAACAGATGTTATGAAAGTATGAGAATGGGGTTCGCCACCATCAGTTACTTGAGTTGTGTGTACATGAGATGTGTCTGAACTCGTTCCCATTATAGCTTGGTGATTATGACTCGATGGCGCCAACGTATGCGAGTGGTCGGTTCCACTCGAATCAGTTGTAGTATGGTCATGTGGAGCATTAGCATTTTGAGCCCCACCAATAAAACCGCCACCTAATTGTGATGCCTGCATCGTTCCTTCTATTTGATTATCAACAAGTAGTGATTGATTTGAAGTTCCTGTCCCCCCACCAGAATTTGAATAAGCTACCTCGAACTCTAACCCATGTCCATGTTGTGCGTCGCTCTCTGCTATTGAGTGTTGGTGATTCGTTCCCAGACCAGAAACTTCCATCGTATGATTGTGACTACTGAGATCTAACACTGTTGCGTGTCCATGTGTTTCGGTATCGTAGCCGGTCGTACTTTCCAAATCTGTTAGATTATTGCCTAAATGTGTATGAACCGAAGTCACTTGATTTGTATCTGCTGTATGAGTATGATAAACTGAACTATCCTGTGAAAATAATAAGCTTGCGGCATGAGTATGAAATACGTCTGTATTTTGAGAACTAGCATCGTGATTATGTAATACATCCGTATTTTGAGAACTAGCATCGTGATTATGTAAAACGTCCGTATTTTGAGAAGTAGCATCGTGATTATGTGGAATATTTCTGAATTCAGCAGCAGCAGCGTGATTGTGAAAGACATCCGTATTTTGAGAAGTAGCAACATGATTATGTGGTGGTAGTTTAGATATATCCAAAGTATAACTCTCGTTTCCACCAGAAGTACCTTCTATGTAATTAGTGTCTGTGTTATTTCCCGAACAAACTACAAATCTACCCAATAAATTCGGAGTTCCATTAGTTCCATCGCATATTGTCCAACCAGTAGGAACATTACTACTATTACCATACCATAATGTAATTCCACCTGAAGGCATATGAGCTAAAGATACACCATCTACACTCAGCGAACCCGACCCCAAATTAAGATTGCAATTATCAGTTGATATATTGCCACTATCGGCGGATAAATTCAAATTACTTCCTACAGACGCAGATATTGTATTTGAATTAATTGATACATTTTCAACTACTACATTACCTCCCTGGGAATGAATAATAGTTTCGTCGCCAGCATTAATATTTGTTCCTTGAGACGATGAGAGTTGAACCTGTCCGTTGTCAGATCTTAACGGTAAATCACCAGAATCAACATCAATAGTATTACCATCAATATTAATAGTTCCTATATTCATAAATCCAGATGAAACCACACCACCATCTTCTCCTATATTTATATTCGTATTGTTAGTGGTCCAATAATCACCTGTATTATTATATGTAAAAAGTTTATCATAGTTATATTTATTGGTTACCGATATACCACCATCAGTAACACCGTTATGTTTAGCGCTCATTCTTAGTATGTTATCGCTAATATCAACATTCGCAAAATTAATATATGATGCTGTACCTTTAATATCTAAATTACCCATTATAACTACTTCACCGTTGTTAAGCATCCCATCGCTTGCTGGGTCAATTACAAATTTTGGGTGTATATCGCCTACTGTATTAGTTGGTTTTTTTATATATAATTTAGTTGTTATTGATGACGTACCCGTCTGATTTGTTATCTCTGTTATATTAAGCGAACCACTAATATCAACATTTTTATTGAAAGAAATATCATTTGTAACAGTAATTTTACTTATAAAAGATACATCAGATAAAACTGTTAAATCTTTCGATGCATGAAAATTATTATAGGTGGTTGAGGCGTTCCCGTCAATAATAGCGTCGTTTTTTTCAACATTAAATGCGGTATCATTAACAGACACAATGTCAGCCTTCACTATCAAATTCTTTTCTATGGTAATTGATTTATTAATAGATACATCACTTGTAATATCAACGCGTCCATATATTTCTAAAGGTCCCTCTGCGTTTTCTATTATTAGTGCCGAAAGGTCATTATGTCCGTTCCTATTATAATCACCCATACGAATAATTGGTGTATTATCCATATAAATAGTTCCTGATCCAACAAACAGGTCTTTCCAATTTTGATCTATAGCACCCAAACTATACAAATTGTCGCTTTTTGGTAATAATTCACAAGAAACTTTGTTTGTGGATAAATCTCCTAAAACAAATAAATCTTTTGTTTTTATGGTGCCGTTATTGACATCAATACTTGATTCAGGTCTAATAGTATTAATTCCAATTCTATTTTCGGATGTATCTATAACAATATTATGATTAGGATTTTGTGTAATTTGGTGATCAGGCGAAATTGAATTGACGGTAGTTATAATTTTATTGTATTCTTCTAACATTTATATATAATTTATCATAATATTTAGATATAAATAATAGTAAAAATTATTTCATTTTATAGTTTGAAATAATTGCGAATATAAAAAAAAAACTGCTTTCATAAGAGATTTTTAGCATACGATACTTCAAAGTATAAAAATATTTTTAAATAAAAATTGAATCGATTTAAAAATATAAACATAATTATTATTAATGAGCGAAGAAATTTGGAAAAATATAGAAGGATATGAGAATTACAGCATATCCAGTTTGAAGAATGTAATGAATACAAAGACAAAGAAAAATATCACGGTTACTAATAAAAATAAGGTTCGATTATCTAAAGACTGTAAAACAAAAACATATACCATATCAAGTTTAATGCATAAATATTTTAGAGGTTATGATGAT
>TARA_B110000259_G_scaffold27232_1_pt1 | contig 17050 bp, 11 predicted proteins | sample TARA_B110000259 | Tara Oceans TARA_B110000259 (sample SAMEA4397649) | marine metagenome | biome: Polar Biome; feature: [SRF] surface water layer (ENVO:00010504); material: water (ENVO:00002006), including particulate matter (ENVO:01000060) such as... | depth 5 m | reverse complement strand
TGACGGAAGAATAAAGCCTGAAGTTGTAACAATTGGGAGAGCTTGTTATTATGTTTATTTAGATGATTCCATAAGAAATGGAAATGGAACTTCCTTTTCTACTCCACTTTTTAGTGGATTAGTTGCTTGCTTAAAACAAGCTCATCCTTTACGAACAAATTTTGAAATCATTGATGCAATAAAAAAGAACAGCCATTTGTCTTCCAATCCTGACAATATTTATGGATATGGCATTCCTAATGCTTGTAAAATTGATTCTGCTCTTGTTGTGTTAGATTCAGTTATATTGTCAACCCCAGAGCTGCAAAAAGAGCTTAGAGTTAGTATTTATCCAAATCCAGCTTCTAATTTTGTTACACTAAAATCTTTGGAGTTAATTACTGAGATTTCTCTTTTAAGCTTCGATGGAAAAACAATAAAAAAAGAGAGTATTAATTCTGCTAGTACAAACTACCAGATAGATGTTTCGACTTTGACAAAAGGAATTTATTTTATTCTTATTTCTAGCCTGGATGGAAGCGAAATTTCTAAGAAGTTGATAGTAAATTAATGAAAAACATAGCCAAAAAAAAGCCTGGTTAAGATAACTTAATCAGGCTTTTAAATATTTTATAGTTTCGTTATTCTGCCAACACAATTACTTTGTTGTTTAGCACTTCTACAATACCTCCTTTAGTTTTGAAACTTTCAGTTTCTCCACCTTCTTTAAGAATTGTAATTTCACCAACTTTTAAAGTAGTGATAAGAGGTGCGTGATTATTTAACACACCCAAATCTCCATCAATTCCAGGAAGTGTAACCGAAGTTACTTCTCCCGAAAAAAGTTTTGAATCTGGTGTAATAATATCTAATAACATAATCTTAGTTTTATTCGTTTTAGTATAATTTCAATTAAGCAGTTGCAGTCATTTTCTTTCCGGCTTCAATTGCTTCTTCAATTGTTCCTTTCAAGTTAAATGCAGCTTCTGGATATTGATCAACATCTCCGTTAAGAATCATTGTAAATCCTTTGATAGTGTCTTCAATATCTACTAAACATCCTTTTAGTCCAGTAAACTGTTCTGCTACGTGGAAAGGCTGAGATAAGAATCTTTGAACTCTTCTTGCTCTTGACACAACTAATTTATCTTCATCAGATAATTCGTCCATTCCAAGAATTGCGATAATATCTTGTAGTTCTTTATATCTCTGTAATATTTCTTTTACTTTTTGTGCACAATCGTAGTGTTCTTTTCCTAAGATATCTGCAGTAAGAATTCTAGAAGTAGAATCCAAAGGATCTACTGCTGGATAAATTCCCAACTCAGCAATCTTTCTAGATAATACTGTAGTTGCATCCAAGTGAGCAAATGTTGTTGCTGGTGCTGGATCCGTTAAATCATCTGCTGGCACATATACTGCTTGTACAGAGGTAATAGAACCACTTTTTGTAGAAGTAATTCTCTCCTGCATTGCTCCCATTTCAGATGCTAATGTTGGTTGGTAACCTACGGCAGATGGCATACGTCCTAGTAGTGCTGACACCTCAGAACCTGCTTGCGTAAATCTAAAAATGTTATCGATAAAGAAAAGGATATCTTTTCCTCCTTCGCTATCGTCTCCACTTCCATCTCTGTAATATTCTGCTAATGTTAATCCAGAAAGTGCAACTCTTGCTCTTGCTCCTGGAGGCTCATTCATTTGACCAAAAACGAATGTTGCTTTTGATTCTTTCAATTCATTTTTATCTACTAAAGACAAATCCCATCCTCCATTTTCCATAGATTCCATGAACTTCTCTCCATATTTGATAATTCCAGACTCTAACATCTCTCTCATCAAATCATTTCCTTCTCTTGTTCTTTCTCCTACTCCTGCAAATACTGAAAGTCCACCGTGTCCTTTTGCAATGTTGTTAATCAACTCTTGAATCAGTACTGTTTTCCCTACTCCTGCTCCTCCAAACAATCCAATCTTTCCCCCTTTTGAATAAGGCTCAATCAAATCAATTACTTTAATTCCTGTAAACAAAACTTCTGAAGATGTAGAAAGATCTTCAAATCTTGGTGGTTTTGCGTGAATTGGTTTAACGTTTTCTCTTGTAGTTTCTGGCAAACCATCAATAGCTCCACCAATTACGTTAAACAGTCTTCCTTTTATTTGCTCCCCAGTAGGCATACTGATTGGACTTCCTAAAGCAGTTACTTCAAGACCTCTTCTCAATCCTTCGGTAGCATCCATTGCAATTGTTCTTACAGTATCTTCTCCTGTATGTTGTTGAACTTCTAGCACCACAACTTCTCCACTTTCTTTTGTTACTTCAAGAGCATCAAGAATATTAGGAAGCGATTTTTGGTCGTCAAATGTAACATCAACAACTGGTCCAATTACCTGAGAGATTTTTCCTTTTACAGACATATTTATTAAATTAGATTTATTTAAGTTTCAAATTCGGTACAAAATTACTTTTTTTATCACAAATGGCAATAGAATTAAAGAAAAAAAATACCTTTGGGCTCTTAATTTTATTATTATTGAAAATTTACAGTAACATATCTGAGTTTAATCCCTACAAAAAAGTGATTCTAACTGTAGGAACTTTTGATGGAATTCATTTTGGCCATCAAAAAATTATTGATACCATCAAAGGGGTTGCAAAGGAAAAAGAGGGCGAATCTGTTGTTTTAACTTTTTCTCCACATCCAAGAACTGTACTTTTCCCAGAAGGAAATAATCTTCGTTTAATAAATTCACTAGATGAAAAAATAAATCGTTTTGAAAAGGCTGGGATAGATCATTTAGTCATTTATCCATTTACAAAAGAATTTTCTCGAATATCTGCCTTGCAATATGTACGAGATTTTTTAGTTAAAGAAATTAAAGTCTCTACGCTTGTTATTGGTTATGATCATCAATTTGGGAGAAATAGAGAAGGAAATTTTGAGTACTTGAAAGAGCTTAGTGCTTTGTATCAGTTTGAAGTGAAGGAGATTTCTGCACAAGACATAAATGACATCAATGTAAGCTCAACAAAAATTCGTAAAGCAATTGAAAATGGAAATATTTCTTTAGCTAATAACTATTTGGGTTATTCTTTTCCGTTAAAAGGAAGAGTAGTTGAAGGTAAAAAGCTGGGGAATACGATTGGATTTCCAACCGCCAACCTTATCATTGAGGATGATTTGAAAATTATTCCTAAAATTGGTGCTTATGCAGTTTATATGTATTGGAATAGCAAAAAGTACTCGGGGATGCTTAATATTGGCGTAAACCCTTCTGTAAGCAATGATAACAATATAAAAATTGAGATTCACGTTTTCGAATTCGACAAAAACCTATATGGTGAAGAAATTCAAATTGAGTTTATTGAGAGGTTACGAGATGAAAAAAAATTCACTAGCATGGAAGAATTAAAAATTCAACTATCAATAGACAAAGAGAATGCTCAACAAAGGTTGGGAGGAAATAAATAACTTTTTATTTCAAATAATATTTCTATTAATCAACTATAACTTTTAGAGATTCTCTCATTAAAAATAACATTAGTTTACTCAGGAGATTCTTTTGTTACTAATGAAATATCTTTGAATTCACTATTTAGCTTCATTTCATTCACGACCAATCCATCTACCATATATCTATAGTTCAATGTTTCTCCCATAGAGTTTAATTGATAGAAAAAAACATTCATTGTTCCTGATAATCCTGGAGAATTATTCAATCCAAATACAGTTATATCTTGATTTTCATTTACCATTAAATCAATATGGTAATTTACATCATTTGTTAGAAAAGACTGTGCCCATTCTGTATCACCTAATGCATTTAATTTAATTACAAAACCGCTCTTCTTTTCTTTATCCGAAGTCAATACATAACTTCCTCTATTGTCAAGATTCAATGTTCCAGTAAAAAATCCAGTAACTATTGGACTTCCATTTTCATCTAAAGTAATTGATTGTATTTTAGAGTTCTTATCATTCCCTATCAATTTTACCCATATCAATTCTTTATCTAAATTGTACTTTGCAACAAAAACATTGGTTAACTTATTAGTTTTGCTATCTGCATAATCTCCAACTAAAAAAATATTTCCCTTTTCATCAGCTGCCATTTTTTTAGACTCCTGACTCATTCCTGGAGTTAAAGTTTCATCCCATTCAAAACTTTGTGAATTTCCTATATTAAAGAGTAATGTTATAAGTGCAATTGTTGTGATTAAATTCTTCATAATTTATTTTTTATCCCGTTTTTCTTATCACTGTTACGGTAAAAAAATAAAGAAGTTTCATAAATACTAAACTATCTAGAATATATTTCTTTGTATGTTAACATTTCCCTAACTTTAGAAAAGCTTAACATCCTCTTCATATTAAAAATTTTCAACAATATTGAGTTTTTTTATGCAATCTACGATCTTTTTTAATCTTGAAATCTCCTTTTTTATTGTTTTTGTTTTTTCTTAAAACTTGTAGTTAAATCCAATATTTAACACTTCTTTAAACTGAACTCTTCTTCCTGTAAACTCAACTCCTGCATCATCAACCAATGGTAATAATATGTCGTGATCGTAAACAAAAGAAGAAGAAATACTAGCACTGATGTATTTATTAACTTTCATACTAATTAAAACATCCCAAAGGATATCAATATTTTGTGGGCCATCAGAGTAGTTTGAAAAAAAAGTAGCTTGTGTTTTTAAATCAACATTTTTTAATTTAAAGATATTTTCTTTTTGAAATTTAGCCATGAATAAACCTCCCGTTTCGTTTCTTAAAGAAGAATTAGTGTCAACACCATAAGCTCCAATTGCATTTAACTTATCATCCATTACAAAAGTTCCTCTATAAGAAACTGGCGCAATAAACACAGATAAATTTGCATTTGGTTTGTAATCAATACCGATTGCACCCGTTAAATAACCCGGAGACATAATTCTAGACAACAAAGTTCCATCTTCTGAGTTGAAACCTGGTGCAAACTGAGTTCTAAGGTTTACCAATCCACTATAATACAATTTCTTGTTGTTTTTAAATTGACGTCCATATTTAGAGTTTAATTCAATACGGTCATCACTTTTAACAAATGCTGCACCATCTAAACTTACTATTCCGTAGGCTACATCCAATGAGTTATCCCAAGCTATTTTTCCTTTTTTATAGTTTCTAAACGTACTAAACAAAGAATTTACTGAGATATTACTTTGTCCACCACCTTGCCAATTCTCTAAATGAACTTGACCAAAATTAACCCCAAAAACACCTCCTTTATTCCATCCTTCTTCTGTTTTTTCGTCAGATTTTACCATAGCGCCAGTATCTATTTTTTTTGTTACTTCTTCAGAAGTTTGCTGAGTATTTCCTATTGAAGATAATGCTGTTATTACTAAAATACTAAGTAATATTTTTTTCATTTTATGATATCTTTTTGTTTATATTATTTTAATAATTCCAAGATAAAACTTAATTGTGCTATCTTTATATTTTGAGTAGCGAAAATATAAAGATTACTTCTACTCAATACGTTTTAATAAAAAAATAATTGACTTTTATGTCTAAACAAAATGAGAAAAGTCTCAAAAAAAGTGTAAAAAGAAAGATTTCTAGCCTTTTATCACAATCCCCAGATAAAGTATTTACTCCAAAACAAGTTGCTAAAGCAATTGGTTTTCATCAGCCTATACAAAAGAAGCTAGTTACAAGACTATTGAATGAAATGTATGAGGATAAAATCCTTAATGCTGAGGGAGAAAGCTATTGCATAGGTAGCTCGTATAATAGCAAAGAAGGAATTGTAGAGTTTACTGCCAAAGGAAGTGCTTATATTTTAATGGATGATGAAGATGATATTTATATTTCTAAAGAAAAAACTAAAAATGCGCTAGACGGAGATTTAGTTGCTTACTCCTTAAATGAAAACCCTAACAGAAGAAAACCTGAAGGAAGGATAGAAAGAGTAGTAAAAAGAAAAAAAACAGAATTTGTAGGAACGCTAGATATTTCGAAAAAATTTGCTTTCGTAATTACGGATAATAGAAAAGTACACATTGATTTTTTTATTGATTTAAAACACCTAGGAAAAGCAAAAGATGGAGATAAAGTCGTTGTTCAATTATTGAATTGGCCAGAGAAGTTAAACTCCCCTTTTGGAAAAATTATAAAAATACTAGGTAAATCTGGAGATACAGATACTGAAATTAACGCAATAATGGAAGACTTTGAACTTCCTTATGAGTTTCCTGCTGCTGTTTTACAAGCTGCAGAAGATTTAGATAACACAATTTCGGATAAAGAAATTACAAAACGAAGAGATTTTAGAGAGGTCGATACACTAACTATAGATCCATTTGATGCCAAAGATTTTGATGATGCTATTTCTTACCGTGAATTAGAAAACGGAAATATAGAGGTGGGAGTTCACATTGCAGATGTGTCGCATTACGTTACTAAAGGAACTATAATTGATGATGAAGCAATATTGAGAGCAACATCTGTTTATTTGGTAGACAGAGTAGTTCCAATGCTTCCAGAAGTTTTATCGAACCAAGTGTGTTCGCTAAGACCTAACGAAGAAAAATTAACTTTCTCAGCAGTATTTGAATTGGATAAAGAGGCAAAAATTCAAAACAGTTGGTTTGGAAGAACAGTAATAAACTCGAACAGAAGGTTTACTTACGAAGAGGCTCAAGAAAGAATTGAAACCAAAGCTGGAGATTACCAGAAAGAGATAAATACTTTGAATGATTTGGCTCAAATACTAAGAGCAGGAAGAATGGATCAAGGTGCTCTTAACATAGAAACAACTGAAGTAAAATTCATAGTAGAAAACGGAAAACCGGTAGGAGTAAAACTTAAAGTATCGAAAGAAGCGAATAAGTTGGTAGAAGAATTTATGTTAATGGCTAACAAAAATGTTTCTAAATTTATTGGAATTCCTAAAAAAGGACAAGCTAAATATCCAAATATTTACAGAATTCACGACCAGCCAAGCGAAGAAAAAATTGCTGACTTACATAGATTTGTAACTGATAATGGTTACGAAATAAAAGAAGTAAAAGACAAACCACTTTCATTTGCCTTGAATAATTTGTTGACTGAAGCAAAAGAAAACAGAGAGGTCGAATTCATAGGACCTATGGTCATTAGATCTATGGCAAAAGCTGTCTATTCGGCAGAAAACATTGGCCATTATGGACTTGCTTTTGATTATTATTCTCACTTTACTTCGCCAATTAGGAGATATCCTGATTTGATGTTACACAGGATTTTACAAAACTTTCTGGATAAAAAAGATCCACATTTGAGTGCTACAGAAATTGAGCAACAAGCAAAATATTTCTCTACTCAAGAAAAGAAAGCTACAGATGCCGAAAGAGCTTCTACTAAGTTTATGCAAGTTGTATTTATGAAAGATAAAGTAGGAGTAGAATTCGCAGGAACTATTTCTGGAGTTACTAGCTTTGGTATTTTTGTAGAAGTAAACGAAAACAAATGCGAAGGTCTTATTAAAACTAACGCTATTTCTCAAGATAGATTCTTCTTTGAAGAAGATGGAAAAAAACTCGTAGGTAAGAACTTCGGAGATGAACTAAAAATGGGCTCGAAAGTAACCATTGAAGTAACCAAAGTTGATATGGTAAATCGTAACATTGATTTTGAATTGGTGGATTACGAAAAGCAGTAATTTTCAAATCGGTTAAATAACTCATTCCCGATAAAGCCTTACAAATCAAATTTATAAGATAATTATTAACTTTTTCTATTATCAAATTATTGATTGTTAATTATCAATTATCAATTAATAACTACCTTTGCAAATACAATTAAAACGCAAAGAATAGTTAAATGGAATATAACCACAGTGAAATAGAGAAAAGATGGCAAAAAGAATGGGCAGACAAAAAGACGTTTGCTGCACAAGAAAACTCTGAAAAGCCAAAGTTTTACTCTTTGGATATGTTTCCTTATCCTTCGGGAGCAGGACTGCATGTAGGACATCCACTGGGTTACATTGCCTCTGATATTTATTCCCGTTACAAAAGATTAACGGGTTATAATGTATTGCACCCAATGGGATACGATTCTTTTGGATTACCTGCTGAACAATATGCTATCCAAACTGGTCAACATCCTGCGGTTACTACCAAAACTAACGTAGAGAGATACCGCCAGCAAATGGATCAAATTGGTTTTTCATTTGATTGGGACAGAGAAGTGAGAACTTCTTCGCCTGAGTATTACAAATGGACACAATGGATTTTCAAACAAATATTTGATTCTTGGTACAACAAAGCGACCAATAAAGCTGAAAAAATTGAAACTCTTATTGCTGTTTTTGAATCGGAAGGAAATGCTACTGTAAAAGCAGCTTGCTCAGAAACTGAATTTTTTACAGCTGACCAATGGAGTAAATTTACGGAGAAAGGACAGAGCGATATCCTAATGAATTACAGATTGGCTTTTATTTCTGACTCCATGGTAAACTGGTGCCCAGCTTTGGGGACAGTATTGGCAAATGACGAAATAAAAGACGGAGTTTCAGAAAGAGGAGGACATCCTGTAGTTCAAAAACTAATGCGCCAATGGAGTATGCGAATTACTGCTTATGCAGATAGATTGATTCAAGGTTTGGATACAATAGACTGGAGTGATTCCATTAAAGAACAACAAAAGAACTGGATTGGAAAATCAAAAGGAGCTTCTCTGTTTTTTGATGTAGAAAACTCAGATAAAAAGATTGAAGTTTTTACAACAAGACCTGATACTATTTTTGGTGTGAATTTTATGGTGCTTGCACCAGAGCACGAATTGGTAGCAGAAATTACAACTGCAGATCAAAAACAAGCTATTGAAGATTACATTCACCAAGCTAGTTTGAAAACAGAACGTGACAGACAAGCTGATGTAAAAAACATTACTGGTGTAAACACAGGTGCTTTTGCAATTCACCCTTTCACGGGAGATAAAGTACAAATTTGGATTGGAGATTATGTATTGGCTGGTTACGGAACTGGAGCTGTAATGGCTGTTCCTGCCGGTGACCAAAGAGATTGGAGTTTTGCCAATCATTTTGGTGTTGAAATAAAAAATATATTTGAAAACGTAGATATTTCTGAAGCAGCTTGTGAAGATAAATCTGCGATATTGACTAACTCGGATTTCTTGAATGGATTGAATGCCAAAAAAGGAATAGGAGCAGCAATAAAAGCGATTCAAGACAAAGGATGTGGAAAAGGAATGACCAATTTTAGATTGAGAGATGCTATTTTCTCGAGACAAAGGTATTGGGGAGAACCTTTTCCTGTTTATTTCGAAAATGAAATCCCTAAAACAATTGAAGATGAGTTTTTACCGATTGAATTGCCCGAAGTAGAAAAGTATTTACCAACCGAAGATGGAGATCCACCTTTGGGGAATGCAAACACTTGGAGCTGGTGTAGAAACAAAAAGATTTTAAAAACGAACGACAAACAAAACGGTTCTTGCACTTGGCCAATGGAATTGAACACCATGCCAGGTTGGGCAGGAAGTTCTTGGTATTTCTTGAGGTATATGGATGCTAATAATCCTAATGAATTTGTTTCTAAAGAAAAAGCAGATTACTGGGGACAAGTTGATTTATACATTGGAGGAGCCGAACACGCAACAGGACATTTATTGTACTCCCGTTTTTGGACTAAGTTCTTGTATGATAGGAATTATATTTCTTTTGAAGAGCCTTTCAAGAAGTTAATAAACCAAGGAATGATTTTGGGGAGAAGTAGTTTTGTTAATTTAGTTCATATGAATAGTACTTTTGGATCAGATGAAATTACAGATGAAGAAATTGATTCTATACCAAAAGAGATAACTGCATCTGTATATGTTTCAAATGACCTGATAAATACAGATGAAAGAGGATTGAACTCGCTTAATGAATTTGCCCAAGACAAACTAAAAACGATTATTTCAGAAAGAAATAAAAATCTAAAAACAATTTTTAGTAGTAGAATAATTGGTTTAGATACTGATCCAAACGAAGCTTTGGTATATAGTAATCATGCAGACATCTCTTTTGTAAACAATGACAAATTAGATTTAGAAGCCTTCAAAAATTGGAGAGAAGAATACAAAGATGCAGAATTCATCACTAATGAAAACGGAGAATATATTTGCGGAAGCGAAGTAGAAAAAATGAGTAAATCTAAATATAACGTACAAACTCCAGATGAGTTGGTCGAGAAATTTGGTGCTGATACATTAAGGTGTTACGAAATGTTCTTGGGACCTTTGGAGCAAGCAAAACCTTGGGATACCAATGGAATTAGTGGAGTAAATGGATTCTTGAAAAAATTATGGCGATTATTTCACCAAGGAGAAACATTTACGGTAACAGAAGGGGAAGCAGATAAAAAATCTTTGAAAACATTGCACACTGCAATCAAAAAAATTACGGAAGATTTAGAAAGATATTCTTTCAATACGATTGTAAGTAACTTAATGATTTGTGTGAATGAATTGCAAGCTCAAAAATGCAACAACAAAGAAGTGTTGAGTGAGTTATTGGTTCTTGCCTCTCCTTATGCTCCGCACATTTGCGAAGAGTTATGGAATAAGTTAGGAAATAGCGAGAGTATTTCTTTTGCTGCTTGGCCCCTATTTAACCCTGAGTTTTTGTTAGAAGCAAATCACAATTATCCTGTTTCATTTAACGGGAAAATGAGATTTATGTTAGAATTACCTTCTACCATGCAAAAAGATGACATAGAAAAAGCAGTAATGGCACATGAAAAAACAGCTGGTTATTTGGACGGAAAAGCACCTAAAAAGGTAATTATTGTACCTAAGAAGATTGTGAACATTGTAATTTAATCACTAATCTCTTTTAATGTTTTTGTGCAATTATTAAGAGCTAAAAAATAGAATTAGAAAACCTTTTTTAAGGTTATTTGAAAGAACAAAGGATGTTGCCTTTAACAGTAATTATTCTAATCTAGAATGTATCGAAGCCACTAACCTTTCTAATTAGTGGCTTTTTTTTGCTCTTTATTAGCATATATAATTCTATATTTGTCCTTTATTAGCAGTAAACCATGCAATATTTACTAAAAAAGTAACGTATTACGATACAATGAAAAATATACTGACCGTTTGTTTAATTATGTTATTTTGCCATTCCAATTTTTCGCAAAGCGAAGAATTTGGGCTTTGGTTAGGTACTTCTTTCTACTTGGGTGATTTGAATCCTTCTCCCAACAAAAATTTTCATAAAAACATAAACCCAGCTTTGGGAATTATTTACAAAAGAAACCACAGAAACTTAAGGTATTCTTACAGGCTGCATTTCATGTATGGAAAAGTAGAAGCTTATGATTTTCAAAGTGAAGATCCTTGGCAACAAAATAGAAGCCTTAATTTCCAAACTACAATCCTTGAGTTGGGTGCAATAATAGAAGTAAACTTCGTAAAATACAAAGTCGGAGAAATGAATAAATTGAATCAAACACCTTTTTTATTCTTTGGATTAGCGGGTTATAATTTCAAACCAAAAGGGCTTTATAACGACAGTTGGTATGATTTGCAAGCATTATCTACAGAAGGGCAAGAAACAAGCTTAAATACCACTAAAAAATACAAATTAAACCAGCTTGCAATTCCTATTGGAATTGGATACAAAGTGAACGTTTCTAAAAATTTATCTTTTGCATTTGAAGCAGGTGCAAGACTACTATTTACAGATTACTTAGATGATGTAAGCAAAAAATATGTAGACCCAGGAGTCCTTGCAGAAGAAGCAGGAATTCTATCTCCTATTCTTGCCGATAAATCCAACAACCAAGTAGGCGATAGAAATGTGGGACACGAAAGAGGGAATTCCGAACTAAAAGATTGGTATTTCTTTTCTGGACTAACTTTCACTTATACTTTTAATAAAAAAAGTGAATGTGAACAAAGGTTTATGAGAAAATAGTTGATATTATGCTTGAATCCATACTACAATTTGATACTGATTTATTTTTATTTCTAAATGAAATAAATAGTCCTTTTTGGGATGCAATCATGTATTGGATAAGTCACAAATTCTTCTGGATTCCTTTTTATGGTTTTCTTGTTTTTTTACTTTACAAAAAATATGGATTACAAAAAGCAATTGTTCTCACTTTACTAATCTTAGTAACATTTGCACTTTGTAATACGCTTTCTGTAGAAGCTTTCAAAAATGCATTTCATAGATTAAGACCTTGCCATAACGAAGAAATCTCGGGACTGGTTCATTTGGTAAATGATCACTGTGGCGGACAATGGGGATTTGTTTCTTCTCACGCAACCAATGTATTTGGGTTGGCAACAATCACCTCCTTTTTTCTTTCCAAAAAAATTAAATACTTTTCAGTCTTAATTTTCTTTTGGGCAGGCTTGGTTAGTTACAGTAGAATATATTTGGGTGTGCACTACCCTCTTGATATTACTTGTGGTGCTTTATTGGGGATTTCTATTGGTTCATTGGTTTATGGAATTTCAATATTAGCTGGGTTGAAATTAAAATAATATACTGCATCTTAACCAAAAGTCATTGTTCATTTTTTTTTTCATTGCCAAAAAAAATGAACCAAAAAAAGGCTAGGCCTAATTCTAATCCGCAATTTTAACTTGTATTTTCGATTCAGTCAGTGACTTCCTCCGTAAACTCCGGAACTTCCTCCTTCATTCACAAAAAATAAAGCTTTAAAATCACTACTTAGAATGAGGCCGAAACTAAAAAGTATTAATTTACTTTAAAAATACCCTTTCCGAAGTTTATAAATAAGATTTAAATAGCCGTTTCAAATAACTTCACTTTCTTCATCAATTCAGCTTTCAATTCCTCGTTCACCAATTCGTTATTCTTGAAATTATCGTAAAAAGAAGGGAGACTGAAATTTTCAACTACAGTCGCTCCATGCCTAGGAAATCTATCTAATGCTGTATCCATAACCGATTTTCCTGCTCTAGCTCCAGGCGAAGTAGACAATAATAACATAGGGGTTGTTTCAAAAACTTTGGCATCTATTCTAGATATCCAATCAAATGCATTTTTGAAAACTGCCGAATAAGAACCATTGTGCTCAGCTAGTGATAATATTATTCCATCTGCAATACGAATTAGCTTTGTTAGCTTTTTCGCTTCCTCAGGCATTCCGTCTTCTTTCTCCCTATCTACTCCAAACATTGGCATAGGGAAATCATTCATGTCTAAATAAATCACATCTGCATCTGCCGTATTTCTGGCTGTATAATGTGCCAATTCTTTATTAATAGACTCTTTGCTATTACTTCCTCCTAAGGCTATTATTTTTTTCATAACTAAAATTTAATCTTCTCTTAATTCAAATCCTGTTGGATTATTCATTGCAATTACTCCTGGTAATTGCTTTCCTTCCAAGTATTCTAACATGGCTCCTCCTCCTGTAGATACATAACTCACTTCTTTTCCTAAACCATATTTATTAATTGCCGCTACAGAATCTCCTCCACCAATTAATGAATAACATCCATTTTTTGTTGCTTCCACTACACTGTAGGCTATTGATTTAGTCCCTTTCTCAAAGTTTTCCATTTCAAAAACTCCCATGGGTCCGTTCCACAAAATAGTAGACGAGTTCATTACCACTTCCTTAAACTGTTCTATTGAATTTCTTCCAATGTCAAGTCCCATACATCCCTCAGGGACTTCAAAAATATCACATTCGTCAATCTCTGCATCATTGCTAAACTTATTAGCAATTACAGTATCGGTAGGAATATGTAAATTTACTCCTTTAGCTTTAGCTTTTTCTATAATCTTAAGAGCTGTTGCCATTTGATTGTCTTCTACCAAAGAGCTTCCTACACTTCCTCCTTGTGCTTTAATAAAGGTATAACTCATACCACCTCCAATGATGATATCAGTTACTTTATCCATTAAATTTTCTATCACATTTATTTTTCCAGATACTTTAGCTCCTCCAATAATTGCTGTAAACGGTTCTTTAGGGTTTTTCAAAACCTTCTCTAAGCTGTTGATTTCATTTTCTAACAGCATCCCAAAAGATTTATTCCCACTAAAAAAATTAGCAACCATTGTGGTTGAAGCGTGAGCTCTGTGAGCTGTTCCAAATGCATCATTTACATAAAAATCTGCCAGTTTAGATAATTCTTCCGCAAAGTATAAGTCCCCAGCAGTTTCGTGTTTGTAAAACCTGAGATTTTCTAGTAACATTACTTCTCCTTTTTTCAAATCATTAGACATTTTTTGTGCTTCTTCGCCAATGCTATCTTTACAGAATTTCACTTCTTTTCCTAACAAATCACTAAGGTGCGAAACAATGTGTTTGAGAGAAAATTTATCTTCAAACCCCAACTTTGGACGACCAAGGTGAGACATAACGATTACACTTCCTCCATCTGCTATTATCTTGTTTAGGGTTGGTAAAGCTGCTTTTATTCTAGTATCGTCTGTTATTTCTAACGTCTCTTTATCAAGAGGAACATTAAAATCTACTCTCACTAGTACTTTCTTTCCTGCAAAATTGTAATCTTTAAAACTCATATTTAGTGATTTTTAGTTTTTTAAAAATATATTAGTCATAAAAAAAGGCGTCCGCTTTGCGAACACCTTTATCATTTAATTTGTCAATTAAGGACAACCTGCTTTTTCTGGAGATCCAGCTTGTTGCGGACATTTGTCGACATAATCACTTACACCGTCTTTGTCATAATCTGGCATAAACATTGGTACAGCATCCGAATAGAAAGCTGGAGAGAAAATCCCTGATCTTCTTGTTCTTCCCATGTTTGCAATATCATTTCTCAAAATTTGACCAAACTTTGGATTTACATTATCCAAGGCAGCTTCTTGTATTTTTAATGCCAATTTACTATACCCTTCTGGATTGAAGTTTTTAAGATCAAATTTCTCATCACTACTTCCTTGCTTCAATGCTTCAAAATAATTAACAAAATCGCCAATTTCTTGGTACTGAACCGTTATGTAATCCTTGTTTTGATTAGCAAAATAAGTGATATTCTCACTGTAATAATTTGCAACCTCGCTACATCTAAGATCTCCTTTAGTTGTATCTCCTGCTCTGTAATACATCATTGCAATGTAGTTCACCAACTCATCTATCTTACATGATTTTATTGGAAATACTTCGTACTGTTTATCCAATACATTAATCGCTTTTTCTCTGTATTCTTTAGCAAAGGTACCATTTGTAGAAGTAGAATCTAAGCCAGCATTTCTTTCTAGAGATAAAGCTGCATTTACGTAAGATTCTGCCAGTTGCATGTAATGCATTCTTGCTGATCTTATCATTCTCAAGGTATAATAATCTGCAAACACTTCTTCTTTCTCAATGTTCCCCCAGTTGTATCCATCAATGATTCCATCTCCATTCAAATCCTTCTGTTCTCCCATCAATAAAGAATACATTTTTTCTCTGTTGATAGCAGGCTTAATGATTGGTACAAACTTAGCGGTCATTCCCTCTCTTTGAAGGTATTTACTTAAGCCTCTGTTTGCTCCTTGAATTGCAGTTGAAGTAAAACACAAAGGTCTTTTCCATTCGTAACCAGCCAAAATATCTATAATTGCTAAATCAGCTTTAGTTAAGAATCTTCCTCCTAGCGTCCATTCAATTTTATCTACCAATAGATTTCTTTGGTCTTCTCTTACTAATCCATTTCTTACACAAGCATCTTTGTCTACATTCACATAGATTTTATTGTAAGGAACTCTTCCGTATCCAAACTTAGCATCTTGAGGTGATTGATCTCTCCCTTTTTTCATGTAATCCATAAATGCTCTTGCAGATATAGCTTGATTATTAGCAGAGAAAATAATTATATCCCTTGTCCCAGCTCTAAAATCTGGCTCGTCTAAGATCGTATTAATTGGTGCTGCTTCGTAAGTTTGTTTTTTCAGTTGGTTATAATGCCAATCAGAACTCAATAAACTATAGTTCATTACTTTCATGTCGGTTCTTATTCCTTCTACCTCCTGAGCATACCATAATGGGAAGGTATCGTTATCCCCAAAACAGAATAGAATAGCATCTTTATCACAAGTATTTAAGTAGTTTTTGGCTATTTCCCTAGCAAAATATCTATCACTTCTGTCGTGGTCATCCCAGTTCTGGACCCCCATGAGAATAGGAGCAAAAAGTGCAATGACTGTTGCGGCAATAGCTAATGATTTATCATTCCTTAATGCCTTATTAAGGAAAAATGGAACAACTATCATTAAGATTCCAATTACTGACATAAACAAAACAGAGTAAGATAGTTCATGACTGCTTCCGTTCATTATCTCAATTAAGTAAAAGAAAACTCCTGCGCCAAGTACAGCCAGAATTCCAACTTTTAGTTCTCCTAGGTTTTTAGCTTTTGCCCATTTATATATGGCAATAACTCCAAACCCAATCCATATAGAAAAAGCATAAAATGAAGCTGCTACAGAATAATCTCTTTCTCTAGGTTCGTAGGGTCTAGGGTTCAGATATAACATAATTGCTATTCCAGTAAAGAAGAATAATAAGAAAATTGAAAATGCATCTTTAGGCATTTTAACAATCATAAATATTAAACCTATAAGCCCAAGAATAAGTGGAAGATAATAATATGTGTTGTATGCTTCATATGATTTCATTGTTTGTGGTAGATTATTTTGAGTACCTACCCTTTCTTTATCAATAAAATTCACTCCAGACAACCAGTTACCTCTGGACAATGCCCCTTTGTAAATCATACCATCTCCTTGGTAGTATTGGTTATGTCCCTGAAGATCATTCTGTCTTCCTGCAAAGTTCCACATGAAATAACGGAAATACATCCACCCCATTTGGTAATCTTTAAAGTATTTAAAATTTTCTCCGTTAGTTGGAATATATGCATCTGCAAAGCTACCATCACTGTTCTTAATTTTAGGATCTTTTGCTCTTATTCTCATGTATTTTGCTCTGTCCGGATTTGCCGTTCTGTTATAGGTATAATCCGTCCAATACATGTATCCTTTAATCTTGTCTTTTCTCGTATCAAACATTCTTGGTAAAAGTGTGTATTGATCTTTATTA
>TARA_B110000259_G_scaffold97444_1_pt1 | contig 17059 bp, 17 predicted proteins | sample TARA_B110000259 | Tara Oceans TARA_B110000259 (sample SAMEA4397649) | marine metagenome | biome: Polar Biome; feature: [SRF] surface water layer (ENVO:00010504); material: water (ENVO:00002006), including particulate matter (ENVO:01000060) such as... | depth 5 m | reverse complement strand
CAAACAAGAATTAAATTAATGGTAACTTTTATTAACTTATTAACATTTTCAAGAATTGTGCTTGGAGCAGTTATTTTTTCGCTATTAATGTTTGATGGCTATTTATTAGCACTCATTTTATTTTTTATAGCTAGTATCACAGATTTTTTTGATGGCTATTTAGCTAGAAAATATGATGCTGTCTCAGAGTTAGGAGAGGTGCTAGACCCCATAGCTGATAAAATTCTAATTGTTTTTGTACTATTTGGTCTAGCTGTTAATTTAGATAGTTATCTATTAGCATTCATGGGAGCTTTAATTATTTCGAGAGAAATATGGGTGGGTGCTCTTAGAGATTTGAATGCAAGAAATAATAATAGTAATGCAACAAAGGTAACTTTTTTAGCAAAAATAAAAACTACTATTCAGTTATTTACAGTTAGTATCTACCTGTTAGCTCTTGTTATGAATAATATGTTGCTTATAGTAGTTGCAGATATTTTTCTGATCATCTCTTTGCTGATTACTCTATACACTGGTTTAATTTATTCATTAAATTCTTTCAAGCATTAAGTCTTTTTCAGTACCATATTAACCCCAGAGCAGATTTTTTCTTTATCTATTACTTTTTGAAATTCATCAATATAACTTCCAAAATAATTTTTAATTATATTTGTTTTATTAGCCGACTTTCCTTGAACTTTAATATGTAAATGTCTAAATAAATCAACCATATCTGTTCCAAACCACCACTCTCCAGACTTTTCAAATGAAAATTTTTCACATAAGAAATTTATAGACTCATTTGTATATAGATGAGTATGTCCTGCATTAAGTTGTCTTGGAAATACATCATCATGCATGCTCTCTTGTATAGCAGCAAAACTAAATAAAGGCACTTGCAAGTATAGATAATTCGCTTTTGATTCTTTAAATGCTTGTAATGCGCCAACTGGGTCCATTAAATGCTCTAAAACTCCAACCAATGATAATACCTCTGTATTAGTAGACCTTATCAAATCATTTATTGAATCTAAATCCTTGTAAATTATTTTATTTTTTTTAAGAATCTGAGAACCTAATTCAATTAAATCTTTATTAACATCATAACCAACAGCTTCAATTTTTAAATTTTCACAAGCCTTAACAAAATGCCCTCCGCCACAGCCTATATCTGTTACTGAAAATTCATTTATATTATTATCTGCTAAAACTTCTCTTAAAAATTCAGCTTTTGGTGAATAAATATCACCAACTCTTGAATTATAGTTATTGAGATAGTTCTGTGAATATTCCTCACCATCAGAATCAGAATATAAAAATTCTGCAAATTCTCTTGTATCTTCATGTCTTCCATTAAGATGGTTGCAATTCACGCATAGAGAATAAGGAACATCATGAATAAGTAAATCAACCTCACCTAGTTCTTTAGAGCAAGTTTTGCAGTGATTTCTTTGAGGTTGTTTTTTATAAAAGTCATTTACACTTCTAACATGATTTAAATGCTTATCATTTTGCTCAAAGAAAGAAGTCTTATTTTTTATAACAGCTATAGATGGTTTAGAGTATTTTATTATTGCCATTTTTATAAAGTCTTAATTTTTTATAAAAATAATTATATATGCTTAAAAAAAAATTACTCTTAAATGCATAAAATTTTTTTAAAATATAACTTTTGTGTGAATAAGTCTAAATTAGATATACAATATCTCAAAAATAACCCGGCTGGATGGCAGAGTGGTTATGCAGCGGCCTGCAAAGCCGTTAACGCCGGTTCGATTCCGGCTTCAGCCTCCAAATAATTTTATAAATAACTATTAGGAATTAAGATGATAAATAGTAAAAAAATTCTAGCGATTACTCTCGCAAGGGGCGGATCAAAGTCGGTACCAAGAAAAAATATTAAAGAAATATGTGGCAAACCCCTCATTGCTTATACTATCCAAGAGGCTCTAAAATCTAAATACATAGATGATTTTATTGTTTCAACAGACGATTTAGAAATAAAAAATGTTGCTGAGAAATATAAAGCTGATGTTCCCTTCTTAAGACCATCCAATTTATCTGAAGACCAATCCTCATCCTCTTCAGCCTTAATTCATGCTGTAAATTTTATGGAAAATCATAATGCAATTAAATATGACTTTATAGTTGAATTAATGTGTACAAACCCTTTAAAAAATAGCTTTGATATAGACTCAATAATTGAAAAAGCCTCTGAAACAGGTTCTGAGAGTGTCATTGCAGTTCATAAGCTAGATGATCATCATCCAGCCCGAATAAAACAAATTGAAAATGACAGAATTATTAATTTTTGTGTGGATGAGCCAAATGAAGCCAGGAGACAAGATCTCAGACCTTTTGCATATATAAGAAGTGGATCGATCTATTGCATGAGAAGAGATTTTCTTATGGATAAGGGAATGAGGTATGGTGGTGAAGATAGCAGACCCTACATACTTCCTGATGAACGTGCAGTAAATATAGACACACTTTATGATTTTATGCTTGCTGATTTAATCATTGGAAAAAAGTAAATTAATTCTTATGAAAATATTATGTATCACGCCAATTGAACATATACCCGGTATTAAGGCATTACTAACCTCTCTTGGAGAGTTAACTATTTGTCCAGACCCAACGATTGATGATATAAAAAAAATGAGAAATGACTTCAACATCATTTTTACAAATCCCAATAAATCAAAAATTTTTATAGGAGAAGATCTATTTTCAGATTGGAATAATCTTATTTGTATCTGCACTGCCTCAACTGGAACTGTCCATGTTGACAAGATATTCCTTAATAAAAAAGAAATCAAACTAATATCTCTAACTAAAGAATATGAAGTAATTAATACTATTTCCTCAACAGCTGAACTAGCTTTCACTATAATGATGGCAAGTTTAAGAAAATTAATTCCAGCTACTAAATCTGTTCAAGAGGGCGTATGGAATTATGAATTATTTGTTGGTAGACAAATGGATAAATTAAATATTTGTATATTTGGGTATGGCAGATTGGGTACAATGTTTGCTAAATACTGCGAAGTATTTGGCTCCAAAGTATCCATACATGATCCTTATAAGGTTATCCCAAATAAATTTATTAACATAATGGATATTAATAATAACGCTTTAAGTGATATGGATGTCATATCAATACATATGCATGTTAATGATGAAACTAAAAATTTTTTTAACAAAAGCTTCTTCAATCAATTGAAACCTTCTGTTTTAATTATCAACACATCTAGGGGCGAATTGGTAAATGAAGATGATTTAATAGATTTTCTTGATAATAACCCCAAGGCAAGTATTGCTTCAGATGTTTTATCAGGAGAGATATTTGGGTTTGAAAAAAGTAAACTTTATAAATATTCAAAAAAAAATTCACAAGTCATCCTTACACCTCATATTGGAGGAATGACAATTGACGCTCAGGAGATCGCCTACTCACATGCTGTTAACCTTCTTGCGGATCATATTAGCAAGATCAATTAAGTTATCTGATCAGGTATTTCATGTTCTTGAATATGTGGGTAAATCCATCCGTTGCATTAGATTGATTTATCCTTATTGTTGAACATCTTAAAATAGCACTTTGGCCAATTGCCAATCTCAAGAACTCAGTATTTCGATCAAACATATTTTTTAATGGCGTAATTTTTTTATCAACACTAATCCAAATATCACCTTTGTCTAAATAGGCAAATGTAGAAAAATGAATATTATCTTTAAATATTTTTTCTTTATTCAGCATAAAGGCATTTTTTATGAAACATTCATAACTAAGATCAGCAAAAGCAACAGCCTCTGGCCCATAACCGATTGAAGAATTTATTAATTTCAAAATATCTTGTGTGAATTCATAAAAAGGCTGAGCCATAGATACTCTTCTTTTTAAGAAGGTAATGTTTTTGATATTTGGATTAACAGATCCGTAATAAAAAAATGAAGTATTTGTAATGTCTTTGTTAGCCTTAAAATATTTTTGAATATTACTTTCGATGTTCTCAATATCATCACCGTAAAAAACTAATGGGCATGACCTTTCTTCTAAACTTAGCCATAGAGGTAAACTATTTTTATCATCATCATTAATTTTTTGTATTAAATCGTTAACAGCTGATGCCCTAAAAGATTCATAATTATTATGCTGATGCAATCCATGAAAATGATAAACACTAGCCATTGAATCATATTTAATTTTATAACCTAGATTAATAACCTTTTTTGCCCAGTCCCTATCTTCAATATTGGTAATTTTGTCATCAAAATTTACTTTATTCCAAACACTCCTTTTAATAATAGAGTTAGCATTATGAAAAAAGGGGTCTTTTTTCTGCATCCGATCTTCATTACCAAATGTTATCAATAAATCTCTTGCATCATCTGAACTTGTGGATTGAAGTGGAAGCTGTCTTCCATAAACACCAGCAATATCCTTATTTTTTATTGAATTAACAAGCTGCGACAGCCAATTCTCGCTGCATGGTATGCAATGGGCTGAAATAATAACAATATATTTACCTATACTAGCTTTAATGCCAATATTTATTGCATTACCAGGTAGAAATTTTTTTATTTTCCTAATCTTATTAACTTTATAAGTTTTAGCAACATTGATTGAGGCATCAGTACTTTCATTGTCAACATATATAACCTCATAATCCTTAAATAATTGTTTATTGATAGCCCTTAAACATAGGCCTAGCCAATCTTCTTCATTTTTACCTCTGATAATTATAGATACTAGTTTTGACATTTTTATATAGTTTTTTGACTTGTATTATACATTTTTTATGAATTAATTTGATAGAATAAACACTAGATTATCTCAAAATTTAAATATGAAAAAAATAGGAATAGTTGGCTGTGGTTTCGTTGGAAAGGCTGTTGATTATGGCTTTACATCGAATATTGAAAAATTTTTAGTTGATCCTAAGCTAGGAACCACTTTAAAGGATCTTAGCAAATTTGGTCCAGAGTTCATATTTGTGTGTGTTCCAACGCCAATGAGCGATAATGGAAATCAAGACTCATCAATCATAGAAGAAGTTTTAGCCGATATTAATGAGATGTTTAATGATGTTGTTGTAATTGTTAAGAGTACAGTTCTTCCAAATACAATTCTTGATATATCCAAAATGTCAGATCATTTCGTATATAACCCAGAATTCCTCAGGGAAAAATCTGCAAATGAAGATTTTGTAAACTCTGATTCCCTTATACTTGGAGGGGATAATGATGATATTGATAAGGTCTATAAACTTTATAAAGAATTTTCTGATTGCAATATTAAAGAGATCTATAGAACCGATATTGTTTCAGCATCTTTAGTTAAATATGCAATAAATACCTTTCTAGCGTCAAAAGTAGTTTTTTTTAACCAGCTTAATTCTATTTACAAAAACTTAATTCCTAAAAATGATTGGGATAATTTTATTAAAATAGTCTCTTCAGATAAGAGGATTGGCAGTTCTCATATGGATGTTCCTGGTCATGATGGAAGGTTGGGCTTTGGAGGAGCATGCTTTCCAAAAGATACCTCTGCATTATTAAAGCTATCGAGCCACCTCGATGAAGAATTTTCTTTGTTAAAAGAAGTGATTAAAATTAATAATGGCATCAGAGGGCAATACGAGAATCTTGAAAAAAGAGAAAAAGAACAAGGCGTAAACTATAAAATTGATTTAGAATAGCTGATTACTGAATATGCCCGGGTGGTGGAATTGGTAGACACAAGGGACTTAAAATCCCTCGCTCGCAAGGGCATGCCGGTTCAAGTCCGGCTCCGGGTACCATTATTAAAATTGAAACTAAATAATAAATATGAATGATAACAAAAATAATATAGAAGTAATTGCAGAGATAGGGTGGAATCATATGGGTGATAGTTCTATTGCTAAGGATATGATCCAGAGTGCAAAGGAGTGCGGTGCAGATACTGTAAAGTTCCAATACTGGAATCCAGATTATCTTAAAGAAGGAGTTTGGGATACTGATGGTAGAAGAGAGATTTATAACAAAGCCGCATTAACTGAGGACAAGGTTAATGAATTGCAAAAGATGTCACAAGACGCAGGCTGTAATTTTTTAATAAGCGTTTTTGGGACCATTGGTGCAAGTATCATGGCTGATTTAGGAATTAAAAATATTAAAATTCCTTCTCACGAAACAACTAACAAAAAACTAATTGAGTTTTGCTCATCTAAATTTGATTATATTTATTTTTCAGCTGGAGCTTCAACAGAGAGGGATGTTTTAGAAGCTGTAAACATATTAAAAGATGGAAGAGCTGATTTTAATTTAATGCATTGTGTTTCTTCATACCCAGTCTCAGATGACAGAGCTAATTTAAATAGAATTAACTGGCTTTCAACTATGCATCCTTCTATCGGTTACAGCGATCATACACAGAGTACAATAGTTCCAGCATTAGCAGTTCTTAATGGGGCTTCAGTAATAGAAAAACATTTTACAATCGATAAAGAGCTTCCAGGAAGAGATAATAAATTTGCATTAGACCCAAAAGAATTTAACCAAATGTGCCAAAATATTCAAACTGCATCTAGTTCAATAATAGATAAAGGTAATGGATATCAGTCTATTGAAGAAGATACTGTTATGAATTACAGAGGAAGATGGGAGCCACAAGACTACAGCTAGTCTCAGTGATATTAAAGATAACTTTAATATAGTTTTAAGCTAATTCAGCCAAGAAGTCCCAATTTAAACATTAACGCTTTAAAATTAGGAAAAGTCATATCTATATTTGATGCTTTTATGATTAAAATTCAATTTAGAGATAAAATAGATGAAAGTGATATTAAAAGCTATGATGATAATTATTATAAATCTTAATTTAATTAAAGGAGTTTAAGAGAATGTTTAATGATAAGTCTATACTAATAACTGGTGGCACTGGTTCCTTTGGCAAACAATACGTTCAGACTCTTCTTTCAAATTTCAAACCAAAAAAAATTATAATTTACTCTAGAGATGAGCTTAAACAGTTTGAAATGGCAAAAGAATATGATGATTCTTGTATGAGATATTTCATAGGAGATGTTCGGGACGAGAAGCGCCTTAATCAAGCAATGCATGAAGTCGACTTTGTTATACATGCAGCTGCTTTAAAGCATGTCCCGATTGCTGAATACAATCCTATGGAATGCATTAAAACAAATATAATGGGAGCTCAAAATGTTATTGATGCCTCGATAGCTAACGGTGTCGAAAAAGTAATAGCTCTATCAACAGACAAGGCAGCCAACCCAATTAATTTATATGGAGCTACAAAACTTGCATCTGATAAATTATTTGTTGCTGCAAATAATGTTGCTGGTGGCTATAAAACAAGATTCTCTGTAGTCAGGTATGGTAATGTTGTAGGCTCTAGAGGGTCTGTAATCCATACTTTTAATAGTATTATTGCAAGCGGATCGTCATCTATACCTATAACTGATAAAAATATGACTAGATTCTGGATAACACTTCAGCAAGGCGTTGATTTTGTTTTAAAAAACTTTTCTAGAATGTATGGCGGCGAAATATTTATTCCAAAAATACCATCAATCTTGATAGAAAATTTAGCTACATCAATGGCTCCTGAGCTTGATTTAGACCATATAGGCATCAGGCCAGGGGAGAAAATTCATGAGATCATGTGTCCAGCAGATGACTCTCATTTAACTCTTGAATTCGATGATCATTTTGTGATTCAACCTACTATTCAAACATCAGATGACTTTAACTTTACCAAAAATAACCTTGGAGAAGAGGGTATGCTTGTTGAGCCTGGTTTTTGTTATGACTCAGGTACAAACGACCACTTTTTATCCGTAGATGAAATAAAAGAGTTAAATAAAAGCCTTGGCTACGTATGATCAACTATGGAAGGCAATTCATAGATGACGATGATATTGAAGCAGTAATTTCTACCCTTAAATCAGATTTCTTAACAACTGGACCTAGAGTTCCTGAGTTTGAAAATGCAGTATCTCATAGAGTCAACTCTCAATATGCTGTTGCTGTAAATAGCGCTACTTCAGCATTGCATATTGCTTGTATGGCAATAGGATTAGAAAAAGGAGATATTTTATGGACGTCACCAAATACTTTTGTTGCGTCTTCTAATTGTGGATTATATTGTGGAGCAAGTGTTGATTTCGTTGATATTGATGCAAATACTTGGAATATTTGTCATATAAAATTAAAAGAAAAATTAGAAGAATCAAAGAAAACAAATTCTTTACCAAAAGTTCTTATTCCTGTTCATTTTGCAGGCCAGCCAACAATACAAGAAGAAATATACAAACTTAGTCAAGAGTATGGTTTTAAAATAATTGAGGATGCCTCTCACTCGATAGGATCTGAGAGAAACAACGAAATAACTGGAAATTGTAAATGGTCTGATATAACCGTGTTTAGTTTTCATCCAGTCAAAATGATCACCACTGCTGAGGGTGGAATGGCCTTAACAAATAATAAAGAGTATGCAGATAAGATGAATCTTTTTAGGTCTCATGGAATTACAAGAGATGAAGATATGCTTAATGCCAAAGACCTACCTAAGTATTATTATGAACAGCAATGTTTAGGATATAACTATAGAATGACTGATATTCATGCATCACTCGGCATATCTCAATTAAAAAAAATAGATAAGTTTATTGAAACAAGAAATAATATAGCTGCACGATACAATCAAGAATTGTTAGAATTACCTATCTCTTTACCAACTATAGCTGAAGGCAATAAGTCTTCTTATCATCTATATGTAATAAAAATACAAGATGATTTTGCAAAGGTTAAACCTAGAGATCAGATATATAAAGAATTAATTCAGAAGGGTGTAGGAGTTAATCTTCATTACCTACCTGTTCATCTTCATCCATATTATAAAAATCTTGGTTTTTATAAAAATCAATATCCAATTTCTGAAAATTATGCTGATAATGCCTTATCTATCCCAATTTTTTATGGACTTACAAATGATCAGCAATCCAAAGTAATTCAGGCACTAAAAATTATAATTAAATGATTTCCAAGATATCTTTAGGAACAGCTCAATTCGGAATGGACTATGGCATTACAAATTCTGATGGAAAACCATCCTTAGACAAAGCAAGAGGCATTATAAAAAAAGCTAAATCTTTGGGCATTAAGAATATTGACACTGCATCAGTCTATGGATCTAGCGAGACAATACTTGGAGAGATAGGAGTGAAAGATTTTAATTTAACAACAAAAATTCCATCAATTCCTTCCGAAGAGAGCGATATCGGAGGATATATAAATAATATAATTAAAGAGTCTCTTTCTAAACTAAAGATTAATAATTTCCATGCTGTCTTATTGCATGATGCCAAGCAACTTGAAGACAATAAGATGGCAAAAGATATTCATGCTGCATTGATGAAACTTAAGCAAAGTGGGTTAACAAAGAAAATAGGTATATCTATTTATGATCCAGATAAACTTAGTAAAATTGATTCAATAAAAGACTATGATGTTATTCAATGTCCGTATAACTTATTTGATAGAAGGTTAAATTCTTCTGGTTGGATGAGCAGACTTAAAGACTTTGGAATAGAAATTCAAATAAGATCAATCTTTCTTCAAGGGCTTCTTTTATCTGATCCTACAAATTTGCCTGTAAATTTTAATAAATGGAAGAATTTATGGAATGATTTGGATTTATGGCTTCAAGATAATAATTTATCCTCACTAGAGGCTTGTTTGAATTTTGCTTTTAAACTAAATTCTGTGGATTCAGTTGTTTTGGGTGTTGACTCCGAAGAGCATCTTGATGAAATTGCCAAGAATCTAAGTATTAAGGATTATATCTATCCAGATATGATCTTTTCTAATGATTTAAATTTAATAAATCCAGTTAATTGGAAGAATATAGAGAAGAAATGATTAAATTAGGAATAATAGGCTACAACAAAGGTAATGGACATCCATATTCTTATTCAAGCATATTTAATGGCTTTGACGAAAAATTTATGAAAGATTGTCCCTATCCTTCAATTCCAGAGTACCTCAAAAATCATGATTCAGATATAGAAAGGCTTAATTCTGCACAAGTTACACACATATGGACACAAGATAGAGAAATTAGTACGCATATTGCTCAAGCATCAAAAATTAATAATATCGTTAATAATTTTGAAGACATGATTCCTGAAGTAGATGCAATAATAATTGCTAGAGATGATTATGAGGAACATATGAACATTGCTAAGCCAATAATCAAGGCGGGTCTAAATGTATTTATAGATAAGCCGCTAGAATTTTCAGTTATAAAAGCCAAGGAAATTTTAGATTTAGAGAAATTTAGTGGTCAAATATTTTCTTCGAGTTCATTAGCATATGATCCAAGGGTTATTTCCGCAAGAAAAAATTTAAAATCGATTGGAGACATAAAATATATTTATGGATCTGCTCCAGGTCGTTGGGATAGATACGCTATTCATCTTATAGATACTTTATTAATGATTTTAGATAATAAGTTTTCTTTTAAAACAAAGAATATAGAAGTTATAGATGGAATGACGTTGCAAACTGGTATGTTGGATAACAACGCTTATGTTGAACTTAGATGCATGGGTGGAAGAGCTTCTCCTCTCAGGGTAACTATTGTTGGGACTAATGGGTTCTTTGATATTGACTTTAAAGACCCCTTTTATGCTTTTAAAAATACTTTAGATGCATTTGTAACAAGCGTTATTAAGAAAAAAGTTGAACGTTCTCATGAGGATATAATTAAGTCAATTAGTTTGATTGAATTGTTCTAGAATTTACCTTTTATTTGTTAAGATGGACCATAAATTAATTAATTACTAAAATTATGAATAATCAATGGCGTTTTACTGGAAACGAATTAAAGTATGTATCTGATGTTATAGCTTCTGGAGAGGGATCTTCAACTTCTGGAAATTATAATAGTTTATTTGAAGAAGCATTTGCTGCAAAAGCAGGTGCAAAATATGCTGTTACTTTTAATTCAGGAACAAGTACTTTGCACGCAGCTCTTCATGCTCTAGGAGTTGGATATGGAGATGAGGTTATAATCCCGCCTGTAACTGTCATTAGTAATTTTGATGTTACTATTGCCGCCAATGCAATTCCTGTTTTTGCTGACATCGATCCTGAGACCTTTAATATTTGTCCAAAAGATATAGAAAGAAAAATTACACCAAAAACAAAAGCTATTATGCCAGTTTCTTTGTATGGACTCTCATGTGATCTTGGGCCTATTATGGATATTGCAAAAAAACATAATCTTGTTGTAATAAATGATGCTGCTGAAGCTCATGGCTCCACTTATGATAATAAACCAATATCAGATTTCGCACATATAACTAGCTACAGCACGGAAAATAGCAAACATATTGCTACAGGTGATGGTGGTATCATAACTACAAACGATCCTGAGCTTGCAAAAAAATGTAGAAAGTTCTGTAGCCTTGGATATCATGCAATGACAGCAGAATCAGGCAAAGTTAGATTAATTGCCAAGGATGATTTGCAAGACCCTTCATACAAAAGACATGATTCATTTGCATATAACTACAGAATGCCTGAGGTTGCTGCAGCAATTGGTTTAGCTCAAACTGAGCGCTATGATTATTTTATAGATACTAGGGTTGAAATTGGTACTGAGATGAGAAAGATTGCTAGTAAAAGCAAATACCTAATCCCTCAAAAAGAGATAGCTGGATCAAGAAATACATATTGGACATTTGCTGCAAGATTTATCCATCCTGAAGTTACATGGCAAGATTTTAGAAAGAAGTATATGCAAAATGGTGGTGAAAGCATATATGGATGCTGGGCTCTAACTTATGATGAGCCTATTGTAAGCACAGGGCAATATAAATATCACAATCCTCCATTATATGATTCATTAGAGTTTGATAGATCTTTGTGCCCTAATTCTGAGATCGTTCAGAAACAATTAATGCTTTTTCCTTTAAACTATCCTTCTTTGGATGTTGCTAAGCCAGTATTGGAAGCTTTAGAGAAAACTCTTAAGTATTATGATTAGATTTATATTTTCAGTTAATTTTTTATGAATAAGTATTGTATTTTTATTCAAGCCAGAATGAGTTCTTCTAGAGCTCCTGGAAAAGTTCTTGAAGATATAGAAGGTAAGCCAATGCTTCTCAGGCAAATACAAAGACTTCAAAAATCTAACAAAGATATAATGCTAGCTTGCGTAACTTCTACCGATGTTCAAGATAATGCTATTGAAGAATTATGCATCAATCATGGTTTTAATTGCTTTCGAGGCTCACTTGATAATGTATTAGATAGATATATTTCTGCTGCAGATTTTTATGAGGTTGAAAATATTATTAGAGTAGGCGGTGATGATCCTTTAGTTGACGCTGATCAAATTAATATTCTTATTGATGAACATATCAAGACTAAATCAGATTTTATTTTTACAAGTCATAAAAAAGGCAGACCCTATGGATGTGCCGCTGAATTAATATCGGTAGCTGCTTTGCAAGAAATATCTAAACTAACAAAAGATAATTTATATTTAGAGCACATTATTCCTTGGTTTCATAACCATCCAAATCAATTTAAGACCCTGCAAATAAACTCTTCAGAAGACTTACATAGACCTGAATATTACTTTACTGTAGATTATCCAGAGGATTTAATCGTTGTAAAGAAAATTTTTAACGGCATGAAAGATTCGGGTGATTTTTTTACATTTAAAGATTTAATTTCTTTCTGTGATCTTCATCCAGAAATCTTAAGCATTAACAAACACTTGCACCAAGGGTTCGATATATAAAATTTATGAAAATTAATAATAGAAAAATTGGAAACAACTACGCCCCATATGTCATTGCTGAAATGTCAGCAAATCATAATGGCGATATTGAAAATGCAAAAAAAATAATCTTATCTGCAAAGAATGAAGGAGCTGATGCAGTAAAAATTCAAACCTATAAACCTGATACCATTACTTTAAATTCTAAATCAGAAGATTTTATAATTAATGATGGTGGGTTATGGGATGGACGATCATTATTTGATTTATATGAAGAGGCTCATATGCCATGGGATTGGCATAAACCATTATTTGATTTCTCAGATAGCATTGGATTAACAATATTTAGCTCACCTTTTGATAAAACAGCAGTAGACTTATTAGAAGATCTAAATACTCCTGCATATAAAATAGCATCTTTTGAAATTATTGATTTGCCTCTAATTAGGTATGTAGCAGCAACAAAAAAACCTATGATAATTTCAACTGGAATGGCAAATCAAGATGAAATATCAGAGGCATTAGAAGCTGCTAGAAATGGAGGTTGTGATGATATTGCTCTTCTCCATTGCGTTAGTTCATATCCTGCAAAGCCATCTGATTATAATCTTAAGACCATAGCAGATATGCAAAAGACATTTAAAGTCAATGTTGGAATATCAGATCATACTATTTCAAATACTACTGCTTTAACAAGCATAGCTTTTGGTGGTTGCATAATTGAAAAGCACTTCACCTTAGATAGAACCGGGGGAGGTCCTGATGATACGTTTTCAATAGAGCCTAGCGAGCTGAATGATTTATGTATAAATTCAAAGATAGCATGGAATGCTATTGGTGAGATTAATTATTCTTTAAAAGAGGCCGAAGTTCCTAATATTAAATTCAGACGATCTCTGTACTTTATTAATGATATTAAGAAAGGCGAAAAGGTTACAGATTCAGATATAGCATCTGTTAGGCCTGGTTATGGAATTCCACCTAAGAATTTCGATTTAATTATTGGAAAAAGAGTTACCAAAGATGTTTTGAAGAATACGGCTATTAAATTTTCTGACATTAGTGATTCATAAACTATTCTATGAAATATTGTCATAATTGTCTTCAGCCAGACACAAGACCTAATGAGAAATTTATAAATCAAATTTGTTCTGTATGTAGATATTATGATTCAATTAAAGATATTGATTGGGATGCTAGGTATGATCAGCTACAAATCTATCTAAAAAATAGAAAAAAGAAATCTGTAAAAAATGCATTCCAAAAATTTGATTGCTTGATTGGAGTAAGCGGAGGAAAAGATAGTGCTAGGCAGGCAGTTTGGGTTAGAGATAAACTAGGATTAAATCCTCTTTTATGGAGTCTGGCTTATCCTCCAGAGCAGATATGTGAAACAGGTACAGATAATGTATCTAATTTAATTAATTTAGGATTTGATTTGGTTGTGTCAAGCCCAGCTCCTCAGACTTGGAGAAAATTAATTAGGGAGTCTTTCTTCAAGTTCTCTAATCATATGCGTGCCTCAGAGCTTGCGTTATTTAGTTCAGTTCCTCAAGCAGCATTAGCATACAAAATTCCTATTATTTTTTGGGGAGAAAGTCCTCTTCAAGTTGGAGATCATGGCGCATTGGGCAAAGAAGGCTGGGATGGAAATAATATGAAAAATTCTAATACGTTAAGCAGCGGACATAAGTGGATGCTTGATATGGGAACATCACCAAATAAATTAATTCCTTACATCTATCCCGATGAAGATCAATTCCATATACAAGACCTTCAGATCATATACTTAGGATGGTATTTAGGAGATTGGTCCTTAGTTAATAATGCAATTTATTCAAATCTTAATGGGCTGTCAAATAGAAAAAATATAGCAGTTGAAACGGGTGATATTCATGGAACAAGCGCTTTAGATGATAATTGGCAAATAATGAATCAAATGATTAAATATTATAAATTTGGTTTTGGGTTTGTTACAGAAATAGTTTGTGAAGATTTGCAAAGAGGGCTTATTGATAGAGAGACTGGCATTGATTGGATTAAAAAATATGATGGCAAATGTTCAAATGAGTACATAAATTCTTTCTGTAAATTTATAGATATTTCGGTGGATGAGTTTTGGAATCATATTAGAAAGTCTGTTAATAAAGACTTATTTAGAATTACAAAAGATGGTGAAATCATTCCCAAATTTACTGTTGGTAAAGGCTTATGATTAAAATAGGTGTTATAGATTATGGTGTAGGGAATGTTAATTCTCTTAACAAGTCATTCAAATCAATTGGTTTTAGATCAATAAAATCAGATAATGCTGAAGTGCTTGAGCAGTCTGATGTTATTGTTTTACCAGGGGTCGGATCATTTGCTTACGCTATGGATAAACTTAAAAAATCAAAGCTCGATAAGTTTATAGTAAGAGAGTCAAAGAAAAATAAACCTATTATTGGAATTTGCCTTGGAATGCAGTTGCTTACAAACAGCTCTGAAGAAAATGGTAATCATAAAGGTTTAGGTATAATTCCTGGAAAAATAAAACAGCTGAAAAATTCTGATTTCCACATAGGCTGGAATAATATAGAGATTTGTAAGAAATTAACCTTCATACAAAAATTTAATAATCATGAATTTTTTTTTAATCATGGTTTTGCCTATGATGGCAATAATTCAAATATTCTTTCCAAAACATCTTATGGTAATAGCTCTTTTGCAGCTGCGATAATGAAAAAAAATACAGTTGGTTTTCAATTTCATCCTGAAAAAAGTCAAAAAGCTGGGCTACAAATACTTAAATCAACAATTAATTTTCTTATAAAAAACAAATGATTAAAAAAAGAATAGCTGCCTCTGTAATAGTAAAGAATAATAGGGTTGTTCAATCATTTGCATATAAATGGTATTTACCTCTTGGATCGGTAGAGGTTATAGTTCAGAATCTTGATAGATGGGGGGTAGATGATATTTTTGTCTTAAATATAGATAGAACATCTAATAAGCTTGGACCCAATCTGGATGTGATTAAAAAGATATCATCTATACCCATTTCAACCCCCTTGACATATGGAGGAGGGATATTCTGTCTGAATGATGCCTTGGATGTTATAAGTAATGGTGCAGAAAGAATTATTGTTGATAGCCTATTTATAAATAAACCAAATGAGATAAAAAAAATATCTGAAGCTATAGGCTCTCAGGCTATTATCATCTCTATACCAGTAAAAATTATAGACGGCATAGCTTATCACTTTGATTATTTAAAAAATAATTTAACAAAACTTAACATAAAAAGAATAAAAAAATATGAACACCTTGCGTCCGAGTTGTTAATCATAGATGTAGATTCTGAAGGTTACATAGGAAAATATAATAAAAATATAGTTGAGCTATTTTCAGATGTAAATCTTGGTTTAATTTGTTATGGAGGCGTTGGGTTATCCAAAGAAGGAACAAATTTACTGGATATCGTTTCAGTTAATGCAGTAGCATATGGAAATGTTTTAAATTATGGAGAGTTATTTTTCCAAAAAGTTAAAAATTCATTAAGTAAATCAAAGCAAAAACTAAGAAGATCAATTTTCAGGGAAAGAATCTAAAAATGAGTAAAGCTATATCTTGCAAAAAATGTTTATATGATTCCAATCATCCTCTTGGTTTGGAAATAAATAATGAGGGTATTTGCTCAGGGTGTCTTATTCATCAAGAAAAAGATCATTTAGATTGGAATCAAAGATGGGATGATCTAGAAAATCTTATAAAGCCCTACAGATGCAAGCAAAAAGTAAAATATGATTGCATTGTTCCCGTAACTGGAGCCAACGACTCATATTACATAATGCATTTAGTTAAAAACAAACTTAATCTCAACCCTTTGGTGGTTACTTATAACAAATACTTTAATACTCCTCTGGGAATCAAAAACCTTGCAAACCTTCGATCAAAATTTGATGTTGACATTTTAATTCAGAATATCAATCCTCATGTAGTAAAAAAAGTAACTAAAGCCACCCTCAAGACTATGGGAAGCATGTATTGGCCATCTATAGCAGGCCAAACAGTTTTTCCTGTTCAAACATCAATAAGATATAAAATTCCTTTAATTATATGGGGAGCTCATCAAGGTATGGAGCAAGTTGGCATGTTCTCTCATTTACATAATGTTCAGATGACAAGACGGTATAGAAAAGATCATGACTTAATGGGTTTTGAAGCAGATGATTTATTAAACACTTTTAATACTTTGTCAGAGGAAGATATATGCCAATATAGGTATCCTTCAGACAG
>TARA_B110000259_G_scaffold74970_1_pt1 | contig 17152 bp, 18 predicted proteins | sample TARA_B110000259 | Tara Oceans TARA_B110000259 (sample SAMEA4397649) | marine metagenome | biome: Polar Biome; feature: [SRF] surface water layer (ENVO:00010504); material: water (ENVO:00002006), including particulate matter (ENVO:01000060) such as... | depth 5 m | reverse complement strand
AAAAAAACTGCTTTAAATGTGGTAGTTGGTATTAGTTAAAATAAATAAAGCTATAAAACGATTATAACTAGTATAATTTTAGTATACATAATTAAAAATACAACCCATTTAAGTAAATATTAAATTATACCAATTTCCACCTATGATATTGAGTAAGAAGGGGTATTATTTAATTTTATCTTTAAGTACGTAATTGTTAAAAAGAATTGCCTAGGGCGATAATTTTTTAATAATTTTAACCTTAAAATATGTTGCCATATAATATATTATAAATGGGAGTGGCTATAAGTTTGATGTTAGGCGCTATATATAACATCTAATACATACAGACTGAGTTTGACAGAACTAACTGGAGGCTGAAGATCCTGATATAATATCTATTAATTCACGAGTAATATTAGCCTGGCGACTTCTATTGTAAAATAATGTTAAATCTTTAATCATTTTACCAGCATTATTAGATGCTGATTCCATAGCGGCCATTCTAGCGCCTTGTTCAGAAGCGCTATTTTCTAATAATTTATTAAAAATTTGAATAGCAAGATTTTTTGGTAATAATTGATTTAAGACCTCTTCTTGATTGGGTTCAAAGGTGATTGGAGAGTGTAGGTTGTTTTTATTTTTACTAGTTTTGATTTTAATGGGAGATGGAATTAGTTGCTGTTTAGTCGGTTTTTGGCTAATTACAGATTCAAATTCACTATAACAAATCGTACAAATATTAAAGTCACTTTCCTCAAATAACTTAACTAATTTTTTGGAAATTTTTAACGCTAACTCATAAGAAATGTTATTTTTAAAAACACCAAATTCCGCGTCAATAATTAAATCCTTATGTTTGACAACTAATTGATCGTAAGCTTTTTTACCGATACAAAATAGTTTAACATTTTTTTTTTGAGACTGTAAATCCAGGATCATAGATTTAACCTGCTTAACATTGTTACTATTTAAACCGCCACAAAGACCTCGGTCTGATGATAAGACAACTAAAAGATGAGTTTTGTCAATACCATCACCAATTAAAACAGACTTCTTCGCTTCTAAGGCGCCATTCGGAAGATCTCCAGCGATATCCATTACCATTTCAGATATTTTATCGCCATAGGGGCGGGCATTTTCAACAGCTATTCTAGCCTTTCTAAGCTTAGAAGCGGCAACCATCTTCATGGCTTTAGTAATCTTTTGAGTAGATTTTACTGATTTAATTCTATTTTTAAGAGTCTTTAGGTTTGACATAAATTCAATTTATTATTCGATAATTTATCAAATTTAACTATATTTTTTTTCATTCCCATTGTCGCGGGGTTTTGTATTATTTACTTAATAAACTGTTGGAGATGTGGATGGAGGATAACCCCCTCTGATATCCCGAGTGTAAGAAGTTTTGGTAGCGGTAGCAATAGTCGGCTGCGACGACAGTGTAGTAGTCGAATCTTCTACGCTCCCCGGAGCTCTATATATACAAATTTTTTGTAAAAATAACATTATAACTATTTAAAAGTTTGTAAAAAGTTATTAATTACCATCTTTAGGTTTTTCTCAATTTTATCAGTAATTTTTTTCTCTTCACGAATTTGATCAAGAAGTTTTTGATTTTTATCTTTCATAACTCTCAAAAACTCCTCCTCAAAACGAGTAATTTCAGAGGTTTCAATATCCTTTAGATAATCATTAACGCCAATATAAATTGAGACAGCTTGCTCCTCAAAAGGAAGGGGTCTATACTGATTTTGCTTCAAAAGTTCTGTTAATTTTTGACCCTTATCAAGTAATTTTTGAGTTGAGGCGTCTAGATCAGATCCAAATTGAGCAAAAGATTCTAACTCTCTAAATTGAGCTAAATCTAGTTTAATGGTACCAGAGACTTGTTTCATTGCCTTAGTTTGAGCAGCAGAACCAACCCTTGAAACCGAAAGGCCCACATTAATTGCTGGCTTAATACCTTTGTAGAATAGTTCAGTTTCTAAGAAAATTTGACCATCAGTAATTGAAATTACATTAGTTGGAATATAGGCCGATACATCACCAGCTTGAGTTTCAATAACCGGTAAAGCAGTTAACGAGCCACCACCTCTAGTTTCAGACATTTTAGCAGCCCTTTCTAATAAGCGAGAATGAGCATAAAATACATCACCAGGATAAGCTTCCCTTCCTGGAGGTCTTTTTAAAAGTAATGACATTTCACGATAAGCAACTGCATGCTTAGATAAATCATCATAAGCAATTAAAGCGTGCATACCATTATCACGAAAATATTCACCAATAGTGCAGCCAGTATAGGGTGCAAAAAATTGCATAGAAGCAGCTTCGGAAGCGGTGGCAGAAACAATAATTGTATAATCCATCGTACCAGATTCTTCCAAAGATTTGACTATATTGGCAATGGTTGATCTTTTTTGACCAATCGCCACATAAATACAATATAGTTTTTTAGATTCATCGTCAGATTTATTATTTTCTGACTGATTTAAAAATGCATCAATAATAATTGCGGTTTTCCCCGTCTGTCTGTCGCCAATAATAAGCTCCCTTTGTCCACGACCAATAGGAATTAAACTGTCGACAGCCTTAATACCAGTTTGCATCGGCTCACTGACTGATTGTCTGTCAATAATTCCTGGCGCCTTAACTTCAATTCTTTTATATTCTACGTTTTTTAAAGGACCTTTACCATCTATTGGGTTGCCGAGAGCGTCGACAACACGACCTAAAAGGCCTTTACCAACAGGAACTTCAACAATTTTACCAACTCTTTTAACGTTGTCACCCTCTTTAACTTTATAACTATCACCAAAAATTACTGCACCAACATTATCTTTTTCAATATTAAGGGCCATACCGCGAACTCCTGACTCAAAATCAATCATCTCGCCCATTTGAACATTGTCCAAACCATATATTTTGGCAATTCCATCACCAACAGAAATTACTTCGCCGACCTCCTTTAGATCCACAGATGATTTAAAATCACTGATTTTTTTTTCTAAAATACTAGAAAATTCATCTATATTTAATTGCATAATAAAAGATTTAATAAATTAATAACATTCTTTTTGTAACTGACTCTGTAATTGATGTAAGTCGTTTTTCAGGCTTGAATCAATTAATTCAGAACCAACTTTTATAACTAAGCCACCTAAGATATTTTTTTTAATAACTTGCTCAATTTCAATAGTTTTATCTTTGTACTTTTTGGAAATAACCGATTTTATCTTCTCAATATATTGGTCAGAAATTTTATTTACTACATAAATTTTTGCCGTAACAATACCGCAATCTTTTTTAAAAATTTCTGTAAATTTTTTGGAAATTTCTAAAATTAAAAAAACTCTTCTGTTTTCAGTAATAATTTTTAGAAAATTGGCGACATCTTTTGATAATTTTAACTTTTTACCAATCTCAAGAGCTATATCGGATAAAATTTCTCTAGAAATTGTGGGATTTGACAATTCTTTGATTAAATTTTTAGATAAATTTTGTGAAATGTCTCTTAGTTCAGATTCAAAAATAGCTATAGAGTTATTTTTTCTAGCAAAATTAAATGCCGAACTAGCGTAACTGTCAATCAAACTATTATTAATCATCAAAAATTCAAGTGGCGGGAGTGACGGGACTCGAACCCGCGACCTCCTGCGTGACAGGCAGGCGCTCTAACCAGCTGAGCTACACCCCCAAAATTGCTAAAAACTATATTAAGCAAAAAAAGACATCTTAATTATAACTAATCTTAAATACAAGTATGTTTTTTAAAATAAATAAGTAATATATCAAAAATTAAATTAACATCGAGCAAAAGAGTGTTTTGCGTTTTTTAAAAATTATTATAAAATATATTAATACCTAAAGTGATAAATATTCTGATCGTGTAGAAGGGGCCCTTATAGTTGTTGACGGTTCTGTTGATAACTGATCTTGATTGTCACGACCTTCTTCTATTGATAATAAACTTTCCTCACTAGATCCCGTTAAACCTAGTAAAGAATTGATAGTATTTTGTTGGTCGACACTAAATATTATTGGGTAGTAATCTCTTAGAAGTCCTCTTATATCTATACCAGCACCTGTTATTGTATTATATAATGAATTTATAGTGTTTTCCTCAATATCATGATGATAATCTTGACGAAAATTAGCATAAGCATTAACAATCATAGCAACTAATAATCCATCTTGATAGCCAGCATTTTTAATCATTAAAAAAGATAGTCCAGATTGTATACTAGGTACTACATCTTCAAGATTTGTAATTTCATGTTGCTGATTATTTGTATTATTAATATTAAGTAGTATTAATATTAAATTCCCTTAATATTAGGCTAAATGCCGCTATACCTATTGACTGAAAAATTTGCTGCCTTTCCTCATTTGTATTTTCAGAATTACTAACAGCAAATAGAGCTAAGCCAAAATAATACCCCCAAGGGGACCAAGCATATTTATTAATGTATTTTGTAGATATATTGTTGTCTCTTCTGTATTTGTACTAGTTAAACCAAATCTATTTAACATTACCGACTATAGGTTAAAGATTAAATAACTATAATAATTACCACCCCCTTGTCAATTATTAAAGAACTGTGGAATAAATAAATTTACCTTTTTATTTTTCAACAGCTCCATCAATAGATTGTGCTGACCTAATATCATAAAAATCATTTTACAATTCTTAAAAATTATAAAATAAAACTAGAGTTTATGCACAATTTTTAATATGGATGTAATTAAGCTTCACGTCTAACTGCTGCTTCTTGATGACGTGATACTGAATCAGAAGTATATGGATCACGCGTATTTGGATTAGGCGGTCCTTGAACTGCAGCATAACCTGGCTCATCCCCATCTTCACTACTAAGAAGTGACTCTGTCATTTTCGCTGCAAATAATGCTGCCCCAATTCCTGTAACTGCAGCCACTTTCCCTCCATTTGCATCATCTTCTTCTCTTTGTTTCCTAAAGTCTTTCAAACGTTCAAGAACTTTATCATCGCCTTTTTTTATTTACGTCTCCGTCTAATTTCAAACTCATAGTACTGCACCCCTCTGCACTACCTAAAATCTTTATAGCCGTACATACAGTTAGACCAGTACTAGCACCTACTACTAGTGCTGCACCAGCCTTAGTCACCCAATTTACCATTGTATCATTTATATAATTTAATATTTAATTACCAAATTACAACTATATCATATTTTTTGAACCTATGCAAGAATAATTTTAAAATTTTAATTTATTGCAGTTTTAAATTCTTTTACCTTGGCAGAAACTTCTTTTAAAATATTATCTCTATCTAATATATTGTTATTTATAATCTCAACAAGAGAAGATCCAACAACAACAGCATCAATATCTAGTTTTGCTACCCGACCCGCAATCTCAGGGTTTTTAATACCAAAACCAAGGGCTATTGGTAGATCACTATTTTTTCTAATGTGATTTATAAAAGGAATATTTTTTGAAATATCAGGCTCTTTAGTGCCAGTAATTCCTAAAATTGAAACCAGGTAAATAAAGCCAGAAGAGTTCTGGCAAATTTTAGAAATTCTTTCTTCTGAGCTATTTTGACCAACAAGATTGATGATATCTAAGTCATTCTTTATGGCAAATCGATTCATCTCAAAGCTTTCTTCCAATGGTAAGTCAACAATTAGCAGACCGTCAATTCCTGATTTTTTAGAAATTTCAGTAAAATTTTTAACTCCGAAATGATAAATTGGATTATAATAACCCATCAATATAATCGGAGTTTCTTTATCTTTTTGTCTAAAATTTTCTACTAAATTAAATAGTTTTGCCAAAGTTGCTCCATTATGAACCGCTCTCTTGCTGGCTTCTTCAATTATCAGACCATCACCTGCTGGATCTAAAAATGGCAGACCAATTTCAATAATATCAGTACCATTTTCTACCAAATTATGCATAATTTCTAAAGATAAATTATAATCCGGATCACCAGCTACAACAAAGCTAATTAAAGCTTTTTTATTATTATTTTGTAAATTTTGAAATTTTTCCTTTATTCTCATTAAAATTGAATGTAAAATTCTTCACTTGCTTAATTGGTTCCTATAAAAAATTAACTCGGTAGAAGTTAATTGGCAGCAAAATACCAACACATATTTTAAACATTACTATATCATAGATGCAAGAAAATAGAAATACATTAGTAGCTATTACCCTTTCAATTTTAGTTTTAATCCTATGGACAGTTTTTTATGAAAAACCAAAAATTGAAGCCTATCAAAGGCAGCAAATTGCCGAACAAGAACAGGAGGTCAAATTAAAAAAGTCTCAAATAAAAAGTTCCAAAGGAGTAATTTCAAATAAAAAAGTCACATCTATCAGTGATAAAAATCAAAAATTTCTTAGTAGAGATGAAGCTATTGGTAAAAATATAAAAAAAAGAATTACTATCAATAATGGTCATTTAAAGGGTTCGATTGCACTTCGGGGGGCTAGGTTTGATGATTTAGAGCTTATTGGATACAAAGAAACTTTAGATAAGAATAGTGAAGATGTTAAGCTCTTATCACCTATTGATTCCCTTGACCATTATTTTATTGATTTTCACTTTTTAAGCTCAAAGTATGATCTAGAATTGCCAAACTCCAAGACTTTATGGCAATCTAACTCTAACTCCTTAACGCCAGAATCTCCAGTCACCTTGTCTTGGACGAATAATAACAATATTCTATTTCAAATAAAAATTTCTATCGATCAGGATTACATGTTTGACATAGAGAAATTGGTTAAAAACAACTCTGCAAAAGATATCAGTATCGCCTCTTTTGGAAGGGTGAGTCGTAATTTAAAGGTGGAGGGAATGAATAATTTTATCCTTCACGAAGGGCCGATTGCCGTTTCTAATAAGTTACTTGACGAAGTTCCATATTCAGACTTAAAAGATGATGGCGATCATGAATTTAATTCCAATTCTGGTTGGCTTGGAATTACCGATAAATATTGGCTTACAGCCATGATTCCAGATTACAATTTGTCATTTACGGGTAAGTTTTCTTATCATAAAACTGCTAAAAAAGAGATTTATAATAGTGAATTTATTACTGATGAATTTGAAGTTATCAGTGGAGATGTAATCACGTTTGATCACCATTTTTTTGCTGGCGCCAAGGTTCTTTCCTTGCTTGACTCATATAAGGAGGAGATGGGAATTGATTCATTTGATAAGGCTGTAGATTTTGGGTGGTATTATTTTTTAACTAAGCCCTTCTTTTTTATCCTAACTATTTTTAATGATATTCTCAAAAATTACGGTTTGGCAATTTTAGCTATAACTTTGTTAGTTAAATTAGCGATGTTTCCGCTAGCTCATAAATCATTTACTGCCATTGGTCGAATGAAAAAATTTCAACCAAGAATTATGGAGATTAGAGAGCGCAATAAGGATAATAAGGTAGAGACAAACCGTCAAATTATGGAGCTGTATAAAAGAGAGGGGGTTAATCCTGCTGCCGGCTGTTTACCCATGATAATTCAGATTCCAGTATTTTTCTCTCTTTATAAAGTACTTTTTGTAACAATTGACATGAGGCACGCGCCATTTTACGGCTGGATCAATGACTTATCGGTAGCAGATCCAACCTCCATATTCAATTTATTTGGTCTATTACCATTCTCAGTAGATGGATTTTTTCTACAAATTGGAATTTGGCCAATATTAATGGGGTTAACAATGGTTCTGCAGCAAAAACTGAGTCCTGCTCCAGGTGATCCGCTGCAAGCAAAGATGATGAAATTTTTACCCTTCATATTGATTTTTGTTTTTGCCACTTTCCCAGCTGGTTTATTAATCTATTGGACATTTAGTAATGTCTTGTCAATTATGCAACAATATTATATTACCAAAAAGTTAAATTAAGGATTTTATAAAAAAATTTTAGAGCTGGTGCAACCCCGTTAACGCGGTGCTATGCTATTTTTTATCCATAATAATGGCATGATTTGGATTTATCTTTTAAGATGCTAATTACTAAGAAGGATTTTCTTAATTATCCACTCCATCGTGCCAAGCGAAAGAATGAAAAATAACATCTTCTTTTGTAATTTGATAAAAGGTGAGGCGTAGACCTCTCGAAGTCGTTATGTATATAGAAACTTCAAACCCTCCTTTGAGCATCTCCCGTTTGCCGTCATAGGTTTGCTTCAGATTTTATCTCCATGATAGCACCTTCTTACCATTGATGTCCTCGCGTAAAGGACATTCACCTTGAGAATTAACGGCAACTAAATTAGCATGAAATTCTTTGGTCTAAAAATTATATATTGTATTCAAATTAGAGGTTGAGTTTAGTCCAAAGCTTACACCTTGTGTGGTATTCAAGATAAGCTTTGAATTTAATTATTGTGGGGAGGTTTTTCTGGGAGAGAATTCCTCTGTAAGAAGATGAAACTTAATATGTACGTTTTTTTGGTGGTATTTGCTTCATTTCGTCAGTCATAGGATTTAGCTTTACATCTCTATAATCAACTCTAGTTTCATATTTTTCATTTGCCCACATTAAGGTATGTTTCATCCAATTTTTATCGTCTCTATCTGGAAAATCGTCACGACAATGAGCTCCACGAGATTCTTTTCTGTTCAGAGCCGATGCTATTGTAACCAAAGACTGCCCAAGAAGATTGTCTAATTCTAAAGCTTCAACTAGGTCAGTATTCCAGACTAGACCACGATCTTTAATTTTAAGATCTTTAAAGCTATCAATAACATTTCTGATGTTTTTGACACCTTCGGACATAATTTTTTCATCTCTAAATACTGCAGCATGTTTTTGCATGTTTTTTTGCATTTCAAGGCGAATTTGGGCTGCACCCTGAGTGCCATCGGCATTTCTAATTTTATCCAATCTAATAAGGGCATTTTCACCAGCATTTTTAGAAAACTCTGGAGATGGGTCATTGTCTTTAATTAATTCTCTAGCTTTAATTGCTGCGGATCTACCAAACACAACCAAATCAAGAAGTGAATTTGATCCAAGTCGATTAGCACCATGGACAGAAACACAGGCAGTTTCGCCAATAGCCATTAATCCAGGAACTGTTTCCATCTTACCATTTTTATTGGTTAAAACTTCTGCCTCATGATTTGTTGGAATACCGCCCATATTGTAATGCACGGTTGGAATTACAGGAATAGGATTTTTTGTCACATCAACTCCAGCAAAAATTTTAGCAGTTTCACAAATGCCAGGTAACTTTTCAGCTAAAGTATTATTATCTAAATGGTCAAGATGTAGGAAAATGTGATCGCCATTTTCACCAACGCCACGACCTTCATTTATTTCAATAGTCATGGAGCGAGATACTACGTCACGAGATGCTAAATCCTTAGCATTTGGAGCGTATCTTTCCATAAATCTTTCGCCCTTAGAATTTACTAAGTAACCACCTTCACCTCTAGCACCCTCTGTAATTAAGCAGCCGGAACCATAAACACCGGTTGGATGAAATTGTACAAACTCCATATCTTGAAGTGGTAAACCAGCTCGAAGAGCCATAGCATTGCCATCTCCGGTACAGGTGTGAGCTGAAGTTGCTGAAAAATAGGCTCGACCATAGCCGCCAGTTGCAAGTAATACAATTTTTGCTTTAAATCTATGAATCGTACCATCAATTAGAGATAAAGCCATGACGCCTTTACAGGTTCCATCCTCCATGATTAGATCAAGGGCAAGATATTCAATAAAAAATTCAGTATTATGTTTTAAGGATTGTTGGTATAATGTATGTAAAATTGCGTGACCAGTTCTGTCAGCTGCGGCGCAAGTTCTAGTGGCCGTTCCACCTTCGCCATAGCCCTTAGTCATGCCGCCAAAAGGTCTTTGATAGATTTTACCTTCTTCGTTACGAGAAAAGGGTACGCCGTAATGCTCTAATTCAATAATTGCTTCTGGTGCTGTTTTGCACATATACTCAATAGCATCTTGGTCACCAAGCCAGTCAGAACCCTTAATGGTGTCGTAAGCGTGCCACCTCCAATCATCTTCACCCATATTGCCAAGAGCACCAGAAATTCCCCCTTGCGCCGCAACCGTATGAGAACGAGTCGGAAAAACTTTACTAATACAAGCGGTTTTTAAGCCCTTTGAGGACATTCCAAAAGTAGCCCTTAGGCCGGCACCACCAGCGCCAACAACTAATACGTCAAACTCGTGATCAATAATTTTGTAATTTCCTATCTTAGTTTCAGTCATAATAATAGTTTAGTGTCAATAATGTGTTACATTATATTATAGAAACCTCTCTGCTTTAGAAGTTAAGTTTTTAAATGAATAGATATTATTTGATTTAGGAGGAGTTAAGTCTCCACCGCATGTATATCTATAAATGTTTATATGTCTTTATCTTCATCGTGAGTTTATAATATAATATGTAAGCGAGCAATAGTAATAATAACAAAAATGGCAGTAATTAAAGAAGTGATATTGATAATTGCAATAGTTATTTTTCTGGACTTTTTACATGAAACATAATCTTCGATTATTGTTTGCATACCAAGTGAACCATGATAAAGACAAGTAGATACAAATATAATAGATAAAACTGTGTTACTAACATAAGAAAAGAAAGTCTCTATATAAGAATTGTCAACCAACATTGCAAAAGAGGAGTAGCCAAGCCACAAAACTAAGAATATTAAAATTACAGCACTTATTCTCTGGAAGATCCAGTGACGTGATCCTGATCTTTCTGATTTTCTGATTTTTGTCATTATCTAAGGTAAAAATAAGTAAAAATGGTGGCAATTGTTAAAGAAATTGCTGAAAAAATAACAATATAGGCATTACGATAAGCAATTTTTATATCATATCCTTTGCCAATATCCCACATTAAATGGCGCACGCCATTACAAAGATGGTAATAAAGTGCAAAAAGCCAAGTAAATGAGAAAAAATAAGTGACATAGGTCCAGGTTGCATTAGAACATCCTTTATATTCACTGCCAAACACTAAATCTGTTTGGTATTGATAATAAATAAAAAGCCACGACAAAACTAAGACTCCAAGAAACAGATAAACGCCAGTCATGCGATGCATGATTGAGGTAAGAGAAGTCATTTGTGGTTTGTAAATTTGCAAATGTGGTGATAATGGTCGGTTTTTATTATCCATAAATCAATTAATTAAAATATTTTTACTTGTTATGATAGATAAGATATTTCAAGAATTCAATATGATTATCTTAAAAATGGCAATAGAGAGTAAATTTATATTATTCATCTCGTAATAATACCGAAGTTGCTCTATAATGCAACATTTAGGTAGATTAGTTTTTATGGATTTGTTTTTTTGAAAAATAATTTTAGAATTTTGTTTTTAATTTCAATCCAATAAAATTTGTCTAAAAAACCAAATATTTTAACTATTGCTGGCTCAGATCCTCTTTCGAAATCGGGAATTATGGCTGACTTTGGAGTTGGATATGATCTGGGTGCCAATATTTTTAATAGCATAACCGCCATAAATGCTCAAAATAATCAAGAAATTCGTAATATTTTATATTTAGATCGAAAAATTATTAAGGACCAGTTAGAGGTTATATTTTCTGCAAATAAGATTGATCTGGTTAAAATTGGAATGGTTGGAAATTCTAGTTCTGTTAAGGAAATAATAGATTTTCTAACCACAAAGAATATTAAGATTATCTTTGATCCAGTAATTAAAGCTAGCAATGGATATAATTTAATTTCTTCTGAAGCAATTGCTGAAATTAAATTAAAATTAATTGCAAATTGCTATTTAGTTACTCCAAATATTTATGAGTTAGAAATTTTATCTGGAATAAAAATTAAAAATTTTGACGATATTGCGAAAGCGGTTAAAAATTTAAAAAATTTTGGTGTAAGTAATATTTTGGTTAAAGGAGGTCATTTTCAAGAAAAATCAGATAAAGTTCTGTCCTTTTTGTTTTCTGACAATAAAATTATAAAATTACAAAATAAAAGGTTGAATAAAAATTGTCGAGGAACTGGTTGTATGTTATCAACTGCTATTGCTATATTTTTAGGAAATAATTATAATTTACTTGATGCTGTCAAAAAAGCTAACAAGTATGTTTACCATAAAATAAAATCATATTAATCAATTTGTAAATTAGCTAATAACAAGTGAATAAGGAATCGACATTTTATAATTTATTAATTTTAACTAAACCTGGGATTATTGTGGGTAATATTCTCAACTCCTTTGCTGGATTCTTTTTGGCCTCAAAAATATATTCTAATTCTGTTGATCTGCTAGATTTAACGATTGTTATCTTGTCAATTATTTTGATTATCGCCTCTGGGTGTGTTTTTAATAATATTTATGATCGAGATATTGATAAATTAATGCAAAGAACCAAAAACCGTCCTTTAGTTTTGGGTAAAATTTCTGTAAATCTCAGTTTTTTTTATGGCTTAATTTTGGCAATTTTTGGATTTTCTATCCTCTATTACTTTGGTAATATTTTAAGTTTTGTAACTGCTATTATAGGATTTCTTTTTTATGCTGTAATTTATACTATTTTTTTAAAAAGAAATTCTATTTATGATATTCATGTTGGTAGCATTTCTGGATCTATGCCACCTTTAATTGCTTATTTTTTTGTAAGTAATGAAGTTGATTTTGAATCTATTATGCTTTTTATAATCTTTTCATTATGGCAAGTTCCTCACTCTTTAGCAATTACTTTGTATCGTATGGAGGATTTTAAAAAAGCTAATATCGTGATCATGCCATTAAAAAAAGGAATCCATAATACTCAAAAAAATATTATTTTTTATATGATAGTATTCTTTGTTTCGGCAGTAATTTTATTTAGAAGTGATTTTGTTGGTTTGTTTTATCTTATCTCGATAAGTATCGCCTCCTTATATTGGATTTACTACTATTTTAAAGGCGTCACCCCTATAGAAAAGTGGTCTAAAAAAATATTATCCCTATCTATTTTGGTTATTTTTATTTTTGACATATCTTTGGTTATAAATAGTATTATATAGAGTAGTATGGTAAAAAAAGCAGTTATATTGCTAAGTGGAGGTTTAGATTCTTTAACTTTATCAGCAATTGCAAAAAATGAAGGTTATGAACTTTATGGTTTAAGTTTTAATTATGCTCAAAAGCATGACATAGAACTTTCTATGGCTACAAAAATTGCTAAAATTTATAATTTTGCTGATCATAAGATAGTAAATATTGATACTAGTTTTTTTAAAAACAACGCCTTAACTGATAAAAATATCGAAGTACCAAAAAATAGAGATCATATTGGTGACAAAGGAGATGTTCCGATAACATATGTACCGGCTAGAAATATTATTTTTTTATCATACGCTCTTTCTTACGCGGAGTCTAGGAATATTAATAATATTTTTATTGGTGTAAATATCGTCGATTATTCTGGTTATCCAGATTGTCGTTCAGAATTCATTGTATCTTTTGAAAAGGCAGCTAACCTAGGAACTGTACTTTCATTGAAAGAGCCTTTTAAAATTCATACTCCGCTCATAAAATTAGGTAAGAGTGATATTATCGCTCTTGGCTTAAGTCTCGGTGTAGATTATGTCAATGCTCATAGTTGCTACGATCCAATTTATAAGGACGGCATTTATTATGCTTGTGGCGGTTGCGACTCTTGTATCTTAAGATTAGAAGGTTTTAGTAAAAATAATTCTAGCGATCCATGTCTATATTATGAAAAAGCTTAAGAAACTTTTCAGTAAAAAGAGTTGCACTGTAACCATAGGTACTAATGGCGCCGTTTTTACCTTTCATCAAGGTCGTCTGATTGTAAAAACTATCTTGGTTAAGGATTTAGAGGAGGCCAAGTCTTCATTCAAAGAAATTTTTCAAAACAGAGAAAATTATCCAATATATATTTTACTTGATGACAGCGATCAAATCTATAAACAAAAAACTTATCCAGCAATTAGGTCTTTAGATGTTTCGCGGTTAATAAAAAAAGATTTATCCAGAGGGGGTCCCAAAACTAAGGGTGAGGTTGTAAGTGGTATTGTTAAAAATAAAAGATTAGATAAAAAATGGGATGCATTATTATTTTGGGCAGAACTAAAAAAGGACTTGTTGGAGTGGATAGACTTTCTTGTGTTTATGCCCAAAAATCGCCTGATTGGCGTTTATCTTTTGCCAATTGAGTCAAGATCGTCACTATTGGTTATTTTTAAAATTGCCTTGCATGATTTTAATCTATCTAAGGAGTCAAATATTGATATCATAACCATTAATACTAAGGTAAGCGGCCTTAGGCAGTTTATTTTTTATCAAAATTCTTTAATTTTAAGTAGGGATCCTGATCATAATTTGGAGGATGATAATTTTGTTAGATATTTTGAGCAAGACATCCTTAGAATTACTCAATATTTAAAAAGATCTTTTCCGGAAGTTGAGGTTTCGAATATTAATTTTATTAATATTTTACCTAAAGAATTTATTAAGAAGGTGGATTCGATTAGAACTAAATCTTTAAAGATAGTAAATTACGAAGCTGGAGTTGTATCTAAAAAAATAGGAATCACAACTTCCGAAAAAGATGGTTCAGAAATTTTATCTGACGAATTATTGTCAAGTAACTTTATCAATAGCAAAAAGAAGTTTTTTAGATTTTCCACCTCCAGAATCAAGAAGATTAACTCTTTATACATTGTGACATCGTTTTTATTTTTTGTTAATATCTCAATTATTATATTTTTAGGATATATGGCTGTTAAAATATTTATTGATAATTCTGACAGAGATCAAGATAAGTCTGATCAAGAATTGAGTCAGTCAAATCTAGAGCTTAAGCTCGATAAGATTAGAAAAGAGAGTTTAGGCAGTAAAAATACTCAGGAAAAATTCTATGAAATTATAGATTTTGGCGCAATTGATAATTTTTTTATTAATAAGGAATACTTATATTTAGAAGGACTAGAAAAGGCATCCTTCGTTCCAAAAGATAGTAACTCCATTAAAATGATAACATATTCTTTGGTTAATTTTAGACCAAATAACATTAACACAAAATATAAAGTAAATATTTCTGGATCTATTCTTAATAATGGTGGAGATATAGATACGTTATTTACTAATTTTGATAGGCTGATACTATCTCTAAAAACCCCCCTCACTAAAGAAAAGTTAAAATATAAGGATATACCAAATAATATTAATTTTAATAAGAAGTTTTATAAATATCCTTTCGATATAACTATTGAACCTAAATAATTAATGCCAGAGGAAAATAAGAAAAAACAAAAACCCAGACTAGAAGATCTTAATATTAAGAAGAAGGTTAATTTTTATGATAAAAAGGTTCGTATGTACCTTATTAAGATTGTTGTTGAAATTATTTTTGCCTGTTCTTTTGTGGGCGTTATTTTTCTTTTTCAAAATATAGAAAAAGAATCTCAATCTCAACATGATAAGGAGTTAAAAAATATTAACATTAATATTGTCAGACTTGAGAAGGATATAAGTAGTGTGGAGGGTAAGGTTGCTGAGATTAAGAGGTATAAGGAGAGGTGGGATAAATCTAGTTTAAATCTTGCAGGCCTAAAGAATATAGAACTTAATTATTTAAAAAATAAAATTACATCTGTTTCTGCAAAATACAAGACGCATAATCTGGTAATAACTGAATCAAAGAAAAAAAAATTAGAGGTCGGATCTCTCAATTTACAAAAATTATATTTAGATTCTGTTAATGGTAATATATCTTTTTCTGTCATGACCGATATCGAGGGTTTGGATTTTATTGACAATATTATCAATGATTTGGATGGATTTTTTATTATCAGCGATATGTCAATTACTAAAAAAAAGGACAAATACCTATATAAAGAAATTTTAAAAATAAAAAAGAAAGAATATGATCAATTTATTATAGATTTTAACATAAATTATACATGGTATCTCGTTATGAGGGAGAAAAACGGTGTTTAAGATAGTGGTATAACTGACTTGGAAGGGTTTTAGTTGTGCCGGATTACTAATTTGAATATGTTTACTTACTATAATTAAAAAGTATAAATGTAGCTAAGCTACAAATATTGCACGAAATGTTTATTTTAGAATTTTAATTTTCAATAATATGGGAATGAGTAGAGTTATCTCTCTCTTTTTTGCTTTTATTTTGCTCACTTGCAATGTCTACGCCAATAAAGAGAGTAAAAGTTTGACAAAAAAAGTTACCAAGTCTGTAGAGCTGAAAACTGCAGAAGACGAGGTTTTAAAAGAAGATTTTCAAAAGAAGAGTGATATAGACACTATAAAAAATGTTTTATCTAAAATAAATAAACCAACTCTCTCTAAGAAGAAAAAATATAAATTCAAGTCTTTAATGTTTTCTAATAAAGAGTTGGGATATATAAAAAAAACTCTAAACTCTGCAGACTTAGTCAAAGCAACACAAAAGAAAGAAGTTGTTATTAAGGAAGTCGCTGCTTTTGGAAAGATATATTTGTCGTCAATTCTTTATTTATCAGATGATAATTGGTCTATATGGATTAATGGTAGTAAGATATCTTCTGTAAATAATGTGAAGGGTAGTGATATTTTTATTGCGTCAGTTAACCCTAACGAAGCTGATATAGTTTGGTCACTAAGTCCTAGGAAGTGGAGAATTGTCTCACAATTACCACTTAATATTAAAACACCTCCATTAAATAATTTTGATCAGGTAGAAATCAATATTAAATTAAAATCTAACCAATCCTATATTTTAAAACATGACAGAATTGTTAATGGTAAGATATAAAATTTCTAAAATTAAATAGGTGAATCTTAGATTATTATTAAAGCTTATTTATAGTGCAACATTTGCGCTTCTTAATAGTATCATATTTGCCAGGCTGTATTTATTTCTTAAAATTTTTATAAAGTATGGAGCCGGCAATTATTCGAAAAAATATTGGCAATAAGGCGTAAGAAAATGAGATAAAATTATCTTGTAAGGATGTATTATTTTCAAAAAAACCTATAAAATAAATTAAAACAGAAGAAATTAAGGTCAGAGAAATTTTTATAATAAAATTACAAAATCCAAAAATAATTGTTTGGTTATTCTCTAATTTATCTTTTTGAATAATATCAGTTAAAATAGAGTAGGCTAGGGCAAAATCACCGCCAAAGGAAATTCCAGAAAGAATACAAATTA
>TARA_B110000259_G_scaffold12832_1_pt1 | contig 17191 bp, 4 predicted proteins | sample TARA_B110000259 | Tara Oceans TARA_B110000259 (sample SAMEA4397649) | marine metagenome | biome: Polar Biome; feature: [SRF] surface water layer (ENVO:00010504); material: water (ENVO:00002006), including particulate matter (ENVO:01000060) such as... | depth 5 m | reverse complement strand
ATGTTAAATGGTATGAATAATATAGGATTGAATGTTATAATATATAAAAAAAGGATTTAAAGAGGATTGGTATATGTGTTGGAGAGATTATAATTTAATCAATTATATAGTTCTTGGCACGCTTTGTTATTATTAGAAATACCGTCCCACACCACATTACATTTGCGTGCCCAACTATATTTTTCGCACAATATTGCACCAGTATCATCGCCGCTACCCATAAACTGGTCTATAACAGATGGATTAGTACATTGATCAGACCCTGCGTGAGGTCCGCCTACATCGTTAATCGTCGAGGTATTAATACACGTTTGATTTCCGTCGACATCTCTTGTCACATCCCAATAATCGGGGCAGTCAGATATTACTGCTGGATACGAATCTTCATATAAAGATTTAGTTAAAAAGTAGCCTAAAAATAAAAGAGAAACAACCAAAATAATTGAGGAGGAGGTTAATATAACTTTCTGAAATTGATTCATGATATTATATATTATAGAATATAATAATATAAATTTTTATATATAATAATATATACGATGAGTAATAATAATATAGCCAACGGAAGAGTTAATATTCTTGGACCAAACATTTCTACTAAATTTTCAATGATGGATAAAATACCAGTAACCACCAATACCGATTATGGCAATGTTTTAACTGGAACATTTGAGAGAACGCCTTTATCGGATGCTTATTTCTCTATTGCTAATATTACAATAATTCAAAACGCAATGAGAAAAGGAGTTTATGATAAATCTGGTGGAAAAATTATGGTAGATAATCAGCCACAAGATCAAATAGTTTCAGTGATGAGAAGCTTTTTCTTTCAACATTCAAAAAATTTACCGACAAATGTTTCTAAACAAATAACCGATTTAAATAGTTTTGTTATAAAATTTTGTATTAATTCTGTTTTTTCGGAGGCAGTTGCTTATTTGAAATATAAAGAGGATTCGAGTAAAATGCATGTTCCAATGGCTGCTCCAATTTATGCGAACAAAGCAGAAAAATCGCTCGAATTGAAACCATGGTTTTGAAAAAAAATTAAGCGTGCGACAATTTTTTTTATAACATTTAATACTATATTATTCATACCATTTATCATAAGGTTTATATAAAAATTTATAAATTATTATATAAAATTTTTAGTTTTCATTTTATAATTTGAGAGATTGTAACAAAATAAGCCACACGCTTAATCCCCCACCCGCAAAAATGAATAAAAAAAAGTTGATATTTTTATAATTACTCCATTCCCATCAATCACTTGGAAGATTTCTTAACCTTGGTTTTTTTTACGGTAGAATTGGGTGTAGATTTTTTAATATCAGGCACAATATCCTCCTGTAGAAACTGATTGTAAATGGTTTTTAAGTCAGCGAGTTCATTGAGCCATAGTTCTTCAATTTTAGAATTAGTAATTTTATCAAGTTCTTTTTGTTTTTCGTTATGTTCCCTTGTTAATTTATCAATATTTTCTTCCGACACGCTATCCATAGGCATTTTGATGAGATAATTAAAACTTGCTGTCTCTGTATCTTTGTCGAAATTTTTATTTTCTAGAAGACTATAAATTTGGTCTTTTGATTTTTTACGAAGATCAATGGTATCATTCATAAGACCAGTAATATATTTAGTCTTATTTGATAAAGTCATTAATTCTTTGGTGAGTAATTCAACTAAAAACTTCTTCCGTTTGTTATAATATTCCAGACGAATGCTATAATACTCATCGATGATGTTATAAATAGTATCATATTTTTTCAGTTGTCCTTTAGGATTAAATAAATGCATGTTTGTAGTGCTTTGTGTAGTAGATAATTTTAGATAATGTTCGATGCCTTCTAATCCGTGTTCGTGCTTCTGGGATAATAACTTACTAATAATACCCGGATAAAATTGTATGATAAATTCTACGTTGGCTTCAGTAGACATATCCGAATAATCTTTGATATATGATTTGTCTTTAGATACAAGGAGAGTTTCTAAAAATTCTTTATAAGTTTGCGTCCAAGATCCAATTGGTAGTTCGGTGATACGAATTTGATTACTATCAATTAGTTCATATTTACCACGAATGAGATATTTATGATTCTTATCACATGGTAGAATTGACCCTTTGAAATTTTTGTAATAAGGGTCGATAGTTCCAAGTTCTTTTTTGTTGTTCAGCATATCCTCTAAATATTGAATAATTTGAATTGGATTATGCGACATAATGTCTGTGCTAAAACCAGTTCCAATTCCTTTTGTACCATTTACAAGGATCATCGGTATAATTGGGACATAATAAACTGGCTCAACACTATCGCCGTCATCTTTCAGATATGTTAATACTTTATCGTCAATCTCTGGAAAAACTGCACGAGTAATCTTGGATAATTGCGTGAAGATATACCTCTCGGATGCTGCGTCCTTACCACCCATTAGACGAGTTCCAAATTGTCCGTTTGGTTGGAATAGATTAATGTTATTAGAACCTACGTAATTTTGAGCGAGTCCAACAATAGCACCATTTAAACTGGCTTCACCGTGATGATATCCAGAATGCTCGGATACATATCCACTGAATTGTGCGACTTTGATTTCTGAATGAAGTTTTTTCTTGAATGCTGAATATAAAATTTTCCTCAAACTAATTTTAAGACCATCACAAATATTTGGGATTGACCTGTCGTTGTCGTATGTAGAGAAATGACGAAGATCATTATCAATAAACTCTTCATATGTAACAAATGATTTATCGGTATCAAGATATGCGGTTCTATCATAATTGGAAAGCCAATCTTTACGATCGTGTGCTCGCTTCTTATTGAATACCATATCAATTGAATCGGAACACTTGTCTGATGATGTAAAATTTACTACTTTCTTTTTTTGAAAATATTCCTTAAATTCTTTACTGGTGCTTGTTCCAAGACCCTTGTAATATTTAATATTCCATTTAGAAGCATCATTATTTTTCTTCCAGTTTTCAAATTGTCCGTCGTTGTAAAACTCAACCGTTTCTTTGCCTTTACTTGCTTTTAGAATTGGAGTATTCATATAGCCAATAAATTCCGGAATTTCAATTAGCGATTTCCACTCGCTATCAATCATATTAATACCCAACCCCTTAATGTGGCTACCATCTAAATCTTGATCCGTCATAAATAGTATTTTACCATATCGCAGTTTGGTCTTAACATCTTCAGTAGTATATTTTTTACCGTGTTCGAGTCCAACGATTTGCTTGATTTCAAAGATTTCCTTATTTACAGATATTTTAGAAGCACTTTCACCTCTAACATTAAACATTTTACCTTTCATAGGATAAACACCAATATAGTTCCTGTCTTCGCTTGTGAGACCAGAAATAATACCAGACTTTGCCGAATCACCCTCGCATAAAATAATAACGCACTCAGCAGATTTGCTTGTTCCGGCAAAATTAGCATCAACTAATTTAGGGATATTACGAATATTTTTGACTTTTGTCCCGTCTGCTTTTTTTACGGCTTTATTTTCTTTAACTTCTGTGATACTACAAGCAGTAGCCATAACTCCCATTTTGGCAAGTTTTTCAATAAACTTATCGGATACTTCGCAAGAAGAACCAAAATTACTGACCGCAGTATTAAGACAATCTTTAGTTTGACTGTCAAATGCTGGATTTTCAATAGTGCAATTGATAAAAACCATCAATTGCTCTTTGATAGCGGCAGGCTTTACATCTATATGTTTCTTGGTCTTGATAAAAGCTGAGATTTTACGAATAATTTGATTTGTGATATAATCCACATGCTTACCGCCTTTAGATGTGAAAATTCCATTTACAAAACTGATTTGTGTGAATTCGTGCTTAGGAGCAATACACACCGCATATTCCCAGCGCTCATTAGGTTGTTCTTGAACTCTCTCTGTTGTGGTTTTGTCGCCTATGTATAAATCTACATAATTGATAAAACTTTTAACTTCAATCTGGTTGGAATTAAATTTAACTTTAATGGATTTATCTGTGACCGCAGCCATATCATAAATTCGCCTTAACAGAAGCGATTTGAAATTCTCATCAATACCAGCGATTTTCAGTCTTTTGTAATCGGGTTTGAAACTTACGGAAGTATATGGTTTGCTCTTACATTTGGTAATCTTGGGCTTATCAATAGTATTTAGATTATCGTGAAATTCTTGAGTATATTTTTGTCCTGTTTTGTGATCTACAGTTTCAATTTTACCCCAAGTAGACCAAATTAATACCAATTTGAAACCAAAACCGTTTTTACCGCCAACAGTCTTCTTTTCATTTTTATCATAATTAGTTGAAGTTCGTAGATGACCGAAAATTAATTCGGGAATCCACACTTCATATTCAGGGTGCTTAGAGACATCAATACCATTACCATCATTATATAGAGTAATTGTTCCATCATCTGCGATAGTAACATCGATATTTGTGACGGGATAATTTTTTTCATTTGGCGAAGATGCAATTACTTGTTTCATACGAATAGTATGGTCACGACAATTAACAATTCCTTCATCAAATAGTTTATATACGGCAGGGACATAAGTAATATTCTTTTCAACAATTCTATTTAACTCACTATCAAAGACATATGTAGCTTCATCAATATTTTCAACTGATCCGATATATGTATCAGGATTATCTAAAATATGTTGCTTGTCTGTTTTCTTTTGGTATTTTTTAGCGAGGTCTTGAGTATTGCTGGTCATGTGTATGTTATATTGATATGATTTTAAATCGATTTTTTAAATCAATTTTATTTAAATTTTAGTAAAATGATTTTTTTTATTTTTTACTTGGATTTTTATAATAATTAATAATATTATTAATGAGCACGTGTTTTAAATTAAATAATTCAGTTGAAATAGTAAAAACTGATTTTCAAGATTCGGATATATGCCGAAACTTCATATATGCTTTTAATAATAATTATTCAACTACTACTGATAATTCTGGTATACGATATGGATTATATGAAACCGATACGATTCGCGAATATAGTATAAAAAATGTACCAAGATCACATCCGATGGGATTTTATGACGCAGCAGCATTAGGCACGAAAAATTCAAACAATCAACTTGTAGATATAACAGATTTAATAACATATCAACCGTCATTTGTAAATCCAATAATAATTTATGTTTCATCGGGTAGTGATATAAGTCATGGGGAAACGGCAGAGGGTAATAACAATAATTTCAATTTCTATGATGAATGCTATAATCTAATAAATATCAAGCATTCAGTTCTTGAAACAACTTTAACCAATAGTGGTGATAACTTTTATTTTATGAGAGATATGAAATACCGATTTATTGCGATTGATGGTTTTAGTATTTCTCATAAATTTGGGCTAAGAGGTAATCATGATTTACTTCAAAATGATGTAAGTTTGCAAAATATTGGTGATAGTTTTGATATTACAATACCACAAGACGCTGGTAATGGTGTAAATGATAGTATATATTATATAGATGATAGCCAACACGATATTTCAGGCTTATTCAGTATTTTGGTTGATGCTAGCAATATAACATATCTATATGGTGATATAAGTTTAACAGTTCACGCTGCATATAAAACAACCACACCTCAAATTGGATCCTATACCGTACCTCATAATAAACGATCTATATCTATTAAATCGTTCCCAATAGATGGAGAAATTGATATATCAAATTCTAATGTTAATTTATTTAAATATGAAAATTCTTGTTCTTACGTAATTAATGAAGTCTCGGAAGTTCTTCAATTATTATTTTTGGATGAAAAGGAATGTTTGAATATTGTCTCTCAAGCATTTTTAATAGAAGATCCAAATAATATATCTTATTATTATTATGAATTTAATTTAAATAATCATGGAAAAATTGAAATAAAAAATAACCTATATAACGTGGATTATGGAATTTACGACGGTTCTTATACAATTTTTAATATAGATTCAAAATACCCAATTACTATAGATAATATAGGTATAAGTGATATTGTTTATATTGAGAGCGGGAATACGAGTGATATAATTAATAAAACTGACTATCGTATTCAAGCATTAGGAGAACCATTCAATAAATATAATTATTATTTCAATAAAATAACAATAATTGTGAATAATGAGAATAATAGATTACAGATCAACGATAAAATTCCAATTTTAATGGTTGATTTATTAACTGACATAATACCAAAAAAACATTACGAACTGCCTAATAATTTTTTTTACACTAACTTATGCGAGGACTCGGACGCGGTAAATGGAATTCAGGCAAGAGATTTATCATTTGTGTTATATAACCAGGAAGATAAAGCATTTATTGGTACTTTCTTGACAGAAAATAATATTTTCAAATTGAATTTAAATCAAGAATATATAGAACCAGATCCCCCATATGTAGTTGTAGATAGATATAACCACGACTTATCTAATTTAATAACTTCATCATTGCCGTCAGTTATAAATTATGATTTGTCTTCATTTGTAATTACATACACAGCAAGAAGTTATGATGAACCCACGATAAAGGAAGAACTGCGCCTAGTAAAAATTCAACGAGGTCCATTTATAGAAATAGAAGGAGTCAACGAATTATTTAGTAATTCCAATCCAGATTCAAATAAAATGGTATTACAAACTTATTCCTATCCAACATATAATATATTCGATAACATCAATGTTTTTGTATATGATAATTTACAAAAAAAAATTTTTTTACCATTTGAGATTACTGTAACAAGTTCGGAATATTATGATGTGTCGGCTCTGGGTTTTCCCAACCGTCGTAGTAAATATTTAGACCCACCGCGTGTACTCAGATTGATCGACGATACTAGCCTTAATATATTAAAATATGAAAATTCAACGTCCGGTAACGTCATTCCAGGGCCCATTAAATCTACAGTTAATACACCTGATAAATTACTAAGCTATTATTTATCACCTAATTTCAAGTTAGAGTTTGCACCGAATTCGGATACTAGATTAGATGAAAACGGCATTCGTATTATAAATGTAAAAAGTTTCAATATCAATAATTTAAACAGTAAAATATTAACAGAATCTAATTTAATAGATTTCAATAGAACATCCACCACCCCCAATTCCAGGTCATATCTTTCTACATTAATATTAAATGAAAAAATATTTAGTTTCAATTTAGATGGAGCGGCGGTAACGATTAATAATATTGATAGTGAAAATATTATTGATATTTCTCAAATCTACACCGACATCGACAACTACGAGTTCGATTTAAAAACATCAATATATATTACAAATACCGAATTCCGTATTGACATAAGTGATACTTTACATCAATATAATGATTTGACTATTGATGGTTTATTTAATGAAATTGATTTGTTTGGACCGGCACATATGAATAGCCAACGTATAGGTGATTTTTCATTTAACATTTCCGTAAAAGGTTTGGGTAATGAAGATCATATTTTTAACGAAATCAGCAATATTTTAGATGTAAATAGTTTGGATACAGATTTATCGAGGACATATCATGTAAATATAATAGATAATATACCCCCAGTATTAAAATTTGTAAATACATTATTTTATGTAGAACCAGGAGATATAGAGTATAATTATGCGGTTGCAGAGGAGATTAGTTTCAATATTTATAAAAGTGTAAATTTCCATAAATATGGCGAATCGTTTGTAGAAAATTCAAGTAAGCCGTTAATAGAAGTAAGTGATAATTCTGTATATGATATTTCTGTTACATATACATTTTATAATAACCAAAATTGTGTATTAGAAGTAATTGGAACAGATCATAAAGTAGGCGCTGTAACTGGCGGCTCCGCAACAATAGTGTATAAAGCATATGATTTATTAGGTAATGTAAGTAATGACATATGTTTAAACATTACCTTTAATAATTTTCCTGACTTAAATTTGATAGGAGATGCAGAAGACACTACAGAAGTATTTACGGTATATGAAGAGAAAGGCATAACAATATCACCACAAGGAGAAGACGCGCTTGATTTTACACCAATTTATATTGTAAATTTTGATGTAGGATTTGCTGATTCTTTTTCCATAGGTTGGTTTCCTTGGCCCTCGCCCGCAACAGGAGGAACCCCCAAGTTTGAAATAAGGTACGATGTTGTATTAGATATTAGTATAGTTGATACATACAATATCATATATTATGTAAAGTCGATGACGGTCGCGTCGCCACAGACAAACTACATTTCAAGAATTATTAAAGTAGTAGATACAACACAACCATATTTTACATTTCCCGACTTAGCTTTATTATCTGGTATAGACGGTTCAGACGATTCTGTTTTTGTTGGCATCGACACAACCGATTTTAAAACTAGTTCTTCTGTCCAAACATCACAAAACATAGACTTTAGTCTAACAGTTTTTTCAAATTTTGAAGATTTAAAACATATAATTAATACATTTGAGTTAAGTGATAATTATTTACAAGCAGTCGACTTGAGTTTAACAGTTGCCCTATCCATCGGTGGTATTGATGTATCTTTCACGGAATTAGGATTAAACTCGGTTGTGGGAACAGACAATGGATATTTAGACAGTAATAATCTTTTTAATAAAGTCACAGTTGGTTTGAATGACGCCTCATCCTTAATTTTTAATTATAAAGTCGTGGATAGATATGGTAATTCTTTTGATATAGATCGAAAAGTAGATATAGTAGATATAACTGTTCCAAATATAGATTTTACATTTGATAATAACAATATAGATGATATTACTTATGTATTATTTCCATATGATGATTGTAAAGATTTTTCATACCAGGTATTTGATTATAGAAAAGATACTGAAAAATTTAAAATGGAATTAAATTCTATTATATTCGATGTCGATATTGCTGATAATTACGATATTACAAGCATTAATAATGCGATTACAATAAAAAGTAATTCTAGTTCTCATACCCAAACCAATATTAAAACAATCGCCGACATAAGTAATGATATTGACACTATGGCTTTATTTTCAAAGGTAAATACTTCTATGGATATAATTTATGATATATCAGATAATCAATTTAATGAAGTGGCAATAACAAGAAAGGTAAGTATTATTAATTCAATTGTTCCGAATTTAGTTTTTAAGGGAAATGATAACCAAATTTTTATAGATTTTGGAGATAATACTTATAACATATTAGATGATTTCACTATAACGCACCCTAGACTGCTTGACGATGATAGTATTTTGGATTTAAGTTATATATTACCAGATGATATAAAATCGATAAGTGGTGAAAATCAATATGATCCATCTGGATTAGTCTACTCCGTATCTGATGGTTTTCCATCCGTAGATAAATATATTGGTTTTTATTCTATAACAAAACAGGCCCCATATGATTTGAGTTCGGTCGATATTTGCATAAATATTGTTATAACAAATGGAGGACCTAAATATGATCTTCTTGAGCCTTATAATATCACACATGACGCAGGTGAATTTTTTAGCGATGCGTCATTCATTTTCGGTGTGAATGCCGTTAGTGAATATGATAAATTTTATTATAGTGGCAACACAGATTTGTCTTATCTACATACTAATTACACAGTAAATTATGATGCGTCGTTTGATGTAGCAAATCCCACAATAGGCGATTACACAATTTCATATGAAGCAACTGATAAGAATAATCAAACATCTATTTTGGAAAGACAGATAATCGTTAATGATACAAAAGCACCCACGATAACATTATCTGTTGAAAGAATTGATGTAAATAAATTTGATGAAGTGCTTATGCCGAGTGCGTTTTTCATTGATACCGGGACATATTTAAAATCTATTGAAATTGAATTACATAATTTAACAAACAATACAATGAGGGATATTTCAAAAATTACTTTTACCAATTCAGTAATTTCACACACTTTTGATAGCGGCGATGTATTATTAGATATTAATGATACAAGCAGTACAGATATAAGCTATCAGTTGGTGTATAAAGCATTTGATACAGTTAATAACAAACAAGAGAAGACTTTAAATATTTATGTGAATCAGATAACGAGTTTTATAATAAATCCCAAGTTATCAGTTTCTGGACATGACCTATCCCTTAACGAAAATTTCAATAGTAATTTCAACAATTTAATAAACAATAATACTGATGATTTAGCGTCAGTATTCAATTCAACGGATTTAATATATAATTCATTAACTAAAACATTAACATATGAAATTGGAACATTAGAACAATTCAATTTATTAAATTATAATATGACAGCAACATACGATAATGTCCTTGTCGAAGAATATAATAATACTATTGTTAATAATATAATTCCCAATACAATTGGTAATTACGAGATATTGTTTCAAAGTTTTAATGATAATAATAATGATATTGAATCATTAATAGAAAAAATTAATTTTAATATAGTGGATACAACTCCACCTGATTTATCTTACATTTTATCAACGGATTATCAGAATATAACAAACATCAAATTACCATTAATCTCCGACACTATATATGATACCCTTTTATCCAATCCATCTTATTTGGTAAATCAAAAATTAAGCAATCCTAATTTATTTACGAGAGATGCCTATGGAAATACTATGTATTCTATACCGGGTATTAATATTACTGATACTGACGGAACTACAACCCAATCATTAAGCAACGAGACTCTGGAAAGTATATTTGTTCCTAGTTTTGCTTTATTTGTTACTTATAAAAAACTACTACCAACCGGTGGATATAATACGCTTCCTATAAATACTAGTATTAATCAAACGACAGAAACTATAGAAATTAACCCCAATTTATTTGATAGTTATATAGATGTTACATTTGAACATGCCGATATCACTTTTGACGGTTATGGTTTCGTCAAATTCATATATACGGACGGAACAGACGACGTATTTAAACATCGCGGTAGTGGAGCAAGGCAATTCTTGAATAACGCGACGAATATTTGGGACACTTTTAATTATAATGAAGGAGATCATAGCGATACTGTAGTTTCGTCGTGTGGTGTAACTAGTAGTAAAAACTATTACATCTATTGTTCTTCGTCTATTACTGGTAAAAGCACTTGGACTTTTAGAGCATTATCGGGTGGTATTAGTCGGGTCATTCTTGAAGAACTTTCTATCGGGAGTGGTATGTTAAATGTGACTGTTAGAGAAAGTTCAATATTAGATATTTCAACAGGATATTTATTATTAAATGAAGGAAATTATCTGCAAAATTATCAAGTATTTGATCCCGCTGGTAATTCTTCAGATATATCAAGGGTTATTACTGTGGAGAAATTTGACGATCCATTCATAAATTTAAATTATACTGAAGACGCTTGCTCTAATATATTTTTAAAAACTTATCACCTACAACATACAATATACAGGGAACCATTAGGCAGAGTATATGATTATTATTATGGCGAATTACCAGGCAACGTATTTATTATAAGTCAAACAGTAAACGAAAACGTATTAGGGGTTCAAAAAGTAAGGTTACAACTTGAAAATTATCAAAATACAACAACAGAAAGAGATGTCCATGTGGTAAATTTGAGTTGCTTACGTTCAAACATAAATGATTTTAATAATTTAATTCCGGCGAATATTAATGATAAATTTGGATTATATGATAATTCTTACATTATAAATATACCAGATGCTTCAAACGCCATTAGATTGGTTGGATACAATTATAACGTTGATATTGATGGTATGATAAATATAAACGGGGAATATACAGTAACTCATGATGGAAATATTTACCATTGGGGAGTGGTAGATTTGAGCGTAAATAGTAATTTTAATAGAGCAAGCATTGAATATTTAGATAGCGATCTAAGTAAGGTCTTATTGGAAGATATATTTTTATATACAGACGAATGTAGACCGATTAATATTAATCAAATATCTTGTGAAGGATTACTCAAACAAACATTTACGGTGGATGTATCTGGATATAATTCACCCCATAATTCATATCAATATTTCACATTATCAGGAGAGATATATCCATCTATTGAAGATGTTAATAATAAATATATTACCGATTTAAGTAGGGCAACTTTACATTTACCGATGGGTAAATATACATTTATTCAATTAGTAGATCGCAATTTTTATAATAGAATTAAATTTTCGATTACCGAAGACGGAACACATAACAACGGTGTAGAATTTACAAAAGGCATAACCGAATATGGAACCCCAGGTGTAACTAATGCCTATACTGAATTTATATTATCAGCAACTACACCATCTCCATTATATTATTATTCGGAACATTTCCCAAATATGGGTGGTAAAATAGAAACGAGAAATAATATTGTTTTTTCAAGAGGCAATATGTATGTTACTGATAATGTTTTATCGGTAGATAATTCGGATGTTTTACAAAGTTTCACGAGCAACGATGACCTATTAAATACTCTATTGATATCACAGAAGTTTGATATGGGGGCTAACAAGAGTTTCAACGTGAATTGTTTGACGCAACAAAATATTAATCACAACGTTTTATTAAACAAATCACAGAATCTAATAATATTTAAAAAATACCAAGCATCCCCTAATTATGATCCAGTAGTAGGGGGAGTAGTCACACACGTCCCAACCTATTCTGTATCACCCCATTCGGTTATAAGCAACGTTAATTTGAAACACGATTTAAGCAATCATTATTTATTTGATGTAAGTGTAAATATGTCGCAATCAAATATATTTATGTATGATTATACAATAGATACATCAACGAATTTACTTAGTAGACCTGAAATCAATACATTAACTCAGCAGATGGTTGTGGCTGTCGGTGTCGATAATGTGGCAAACCCGCTACGCAATAATATGGCGTATTCAACCGATAATGGTTCTACTTGGATCGGGTTGAATGAATTGAAATTGGATATTGGGGTCAGCGCAGTTGCGTATAATGGGACATCACGATTTGTTGCAACAGGCAAATCATCAACTCTGGTCGATTCAATAATTTATTCTGATAACGGTATAGACTGGTATAATACAAAAAGTGGAGAAGGTATTTTTGACACAGGCTCTACTGTAGTATATGATAACACTAATTCCATATGGTTGGTAGGCGGGATCAGAACACCTAATACTATGGCGTATTCATCTAATGGGTTAAGTTGGACACCAGTCAATAATATATTATTTGAGGCCGAAACAAGAGGTATATCAAAACACAACGGTAGCAAAATACTGGCTCTTGGTAATGGTACTAATTACTCGATTGGATATTCGACGAATGGTGTTGATTGGACTGGTATCAATACTACAAAAACACTGTTTTCGGATTATGGTAATAGTGCGGTATATATCGATAATATTAGTTTGTGGGTCGCCGTAGGTAAAGGTAATAATTCTATAGCAAATTCAAGTGATGGTATTAATTGGACTGGTTTAGGAATAGCAGAACTTGATGAGGGGAGGGGTGTAGATACCAATAATGATATTAGAATAGTAGTAGGCAAAAAACATACAAATGGTTCTTGTATCTATTATTCGTATGACGGAATTTTATGGATTTCCACCGGCGAAAATATATTTACTGAATGTAATTCAGTAGTATGGACCGGAACCACCTGGATTGCGACTGGTAAAGGCTCAATATATAAATTGGCGTTTTCAACGGATGGTATTAACTGGGTAGGGTCTTCTAATTCGTCTGCTATTTTTTCCATAGAAGGAAAAGGTGCGGCCGGATATTCTAAAACAACTATATTAAATACTGACGCAAATAAAAATTATGAATTTAATTCATTAGACCTATTTCATAATAAGGGTGTAATTGATAATTATCAAAATTATTTCAGGAAAAATAAATTATTGGAAACTCGTTTTTTTGAAAAGAATTTTATAAGTAAAATTAATGAAATTAAATATGAAAATCATGTGTCAATAATAGATAATAATCAAGAATTACAATACTACTTGGAGAAATATCTGTCTTCAAGCAGAATAATTTTTAGCAATATGTTTAACAATTTCATAACATTTAACTTGCAAACCTACATAGATTTATCGAATTTGGATATAGATAGCGAACGCTTGAAAGTTTTACATAATGAGATTTTTACAAAACACGAAACCCCAAGTAACTATTTAGTAGATAAAAGCAATTTGTTATTTGAAGAATTTGTAGTAAATATATGGACCGATATACCTGGTGAAGCACCTGAAATAATAGCGAAAACAGATGAAGAGAGTATATTATTATCAAATGGATTGGTTGAATTAAACGAATATTTATTGGATTCACGAGACAGCAGTGGTGTATTATATAAAATTTACGAAGACATAATAGCAAGTGAAGGGTTAGATTATGTAAATGAAGAATTAAAAGATAGGGTTTTTTTATCGGTCCGTGATAGTGATATGATTAGTCATGATTATAATCAATATATTGGAATAACTTCGCAAAATATTTACCACAATATGTATATTAATGAAGATAATGTTTTCATATTCCACGCACACCAAGAATTAGCGAATAATTTTAAAGTAAATGAACCAAGTTTAACTCTCGAAAGAACATTAACAGATTTTTCAAATAATAAGAAATATTTATTAGAATTGTCTTCCGAAGAGGACTTATATGGTTGTTTTGTTGATCTTAGCAAAAATATATATGAAAACGCAAATAAAAAAAATAACACAATAGAACAGGATACATTCAATTATAAATCGTTCGTTACATACTTTTTTGGCGATGAACTACCCAATACAAATGATTATCTTGATGAATTTGATATTAGACCACAAACATTAAATGATGTATGTTATAATACACATCCACAGGCATATGATAGACAATTACAAGAATATCACAGTCACAGTTATCTGTTTGATTTAAATGACTATTTTGATAGATACATATACGCCAATTCAAATTTAGAAGTCCCGTGGAATGTTTATAATAAAGATAAAATAAGATATACCATTGTAGATGTGAGTTATATTAATGAATTTAATATGTTTGATATAAATTCTAAGACGAATATTATGCATGATAAAAATAGATTAGGGGCATTAAATAATTTACAGAATCACTTGGCAATATTGAATTTTAAGTTGAACTTTATATCTGATATTGTTACAGATAAACTAATATATAAACACTCTCCAAATTCATACAACCCCGCTAATCATGAGTTTGTAAATAATATAAGTATTCAAAATTTAATAGCATTATACGAGGAGACAGATATAATATCTAACAGTTATGAATTGGAGATAGAAAATTCTCAGTTGAATAGTTTATATTCAAATAACTTTTACAATTTAAAACAGTTGAAAAAGAAATATAAACTGATACAAGAAATTTTTGAATTTCACCAACATACGGAATTCGCTTCGTTATTGGATAATATATACGACGACATACGTAATTTTAATAACGTAGACCAATTAGTAACAGATGCCAGCGCCATAAGTTTTAATATAGACCGTATGTTGGAAAACAATTTCTATTTTTATTACGACGAACAGACACTCAGCGATTTATTGCAACAAAGTAGCGAATCAACAATAATTCAATTGAGTGATTTCGATATATTATATCAATTACTGGTAGATTATACCAACATGAAACAGGTATATGAAAAAATTTTATTAGAGTTCAAGGTAAGACATTTGAACGGATCAATATTTTCTGAACTAGACACCGTTGATATTTCATTTACGGATTTATATAACAAGACCGATATAACCGAATTTACAAATACATTATTAAATAATTTTGTAAGTTTAAATGAAGTATTGGAAAATCAAGTAGCGTATTCTAATTTATATATACATTCACCCAACCATATTGGGGCGGATGACTTATGTTTTAATAGTTTTGATCCAGAATTCAATTATGTAGAAAACCAACCCAATATTGTATTGGTTGATTTGAGTAATAGTGTAAATCATATTTGGACCAATTTTAATTATTTTTTGGATGCTGTAATAGGCGTTTACGATTTTATAAATAAAGAAGAAATATATGATGAAAGGATAAATTATTATATGAGCGGAAGCAAATTATTAATAAATAGCTTCTATTCGAATAATTTGCAATTCAAGTTTGATATAACATATGATAGTTATTTATACCCTTCAAAATATATAGATAGAATTGTATTAGATTTAGCTATTCCCGATTACATACCACCAACTTTACTTTTTAATGTGCCTGATCTATCATTCAATCAATCATTATCTACTTCCGGGTCTATTGATGAACTTATAGAAATATTAATCGCTGATATATCGTTGATAGAAATTAATCAATATCAATACAGTGAACAAAGCGAATACCATAATCAACAAAACGATGTATCATTTGAAAATACGAGCATCATATACAATGATGTCTCTCAAAATATATATGGAAACATTTTACTTTCTAATAATACTTATTCTACTATTGATATAGATGTTAGGAATTTATACAATGGAACAGCAATTTTTACAGATGATATCGCTGAAGTAGAAATTTACTATACGATCACAGATAATGCTAATAATAGCAATAGAATTCCAAGAACGGTTTTCGTAAAAGCTAATTTTGACTATCCTGAATTTTTCATAAATGGGATACCCTACGAGCAATTCATATTGTCGCTTGGTGGAAATAATTGGGTTTATAGAGCAAAACAAGGTATTACTTTAACAAAGAATAGTATATTACAGGGTATTACAGCACTGGATACTGCTAATAATAACAGACCATTAGAAATAAATGTTATAATTTCACAAATAGATACTGGAACTCTTGGTTTGTATCAAAACGCAATTACGTTGTCTGCAACGAGCAGAACAGGGGTTTCTATAACAACAACAATTTATCGAGATATTCTGGTAATTATAGATGACGGAATTGAACTAGGTCCTGGTATCAACAAAAACTGTCCATGCCCTGTTTATTATAAAAAAATTCAACATAATTATAGACTAGGATCTGACGGATCAAACGTCAAAAGATTAGCAAAAGTTATTTTGCATCGACGATAGTTTTGCTGGATTAAGCAGACGACTTATTTTTTAGGGAATTGGTGTAATCTCTCCAGTCCTCTTTAAGTTCTTTTATTATATATATTATGATTTCATAGTATATATAACATTTTTTACTTCATTCTTTTATAAAGTTGTCTTTACATATGTTCTTAATTATTTTA
>TARA_B110000259_G_scaffold188072_1_pt1 | contig 17514 bp, 15 predicted proteins | sample TARA_B110000259 | Tara Oceans TARA_B110000259 (sample SAMEA4397649) | marine metagenome | biome: Polar Biome; feature: [SRF] surface water layer (ENVO:00010504); material: water (ENVO:00002006), including particulate matter (ENVO:01000060) such as... | depth 5 m | reverse complement strand
GAGATAGAAAATGGTCAAGTGCTAGGAATTGATATTGATATACGAGAGCATAATAAAAAGGCAATAGAAACTCACCCTATGAGCAAAAAAATTACAATGTTTCAAGGCTCGAGCATAGATGAAGAAATGATTGAAAGTGTGTATAAGTTTATAGAGCAAGGTAAAAAAATACTAGTATGTTTAGATAGCAATCATACTCATGAACATGTTTTGGCAGAATTAAAAGCTTATGCACCACTTGTAAGTGTTGGAAGTTATTGTGTGGTATTTGATACTCTTGTGCAAGATATGCCAATTGAATTTTCAAAGGATAGACCTTGGGGCAAAGATAACAATCCAAAAACAGCAGTTTGGGAGTATCTCAAAGAAAATGATAATTTTGTGATAGATAAAGACATAGAAAATAAAATATTAATTACTGTTGCACCCAGTGGTTACTTAAAACGCATTTTATAAATATAATGGTTTTTCATGAAACTTAATTTAAAAAAATTTTACAAACTAAATAATAAATATTAACATGAAAAATGTTGGCTTAGGTGAAGTTTTAAAAATTAATATAAAGCCAATTCTTCATAGTTTTGAAAAACTGATTGGACCAAGTTCTAAATGGAACAGATTATTCAATAAGTCAAATTGGTCTAAGTATACAAATTTAGGCAATCAATATGTAAAGTCTTCTTTATTTAAAAAAAAATATCGTGATATTTTATATGTTGCCAGTCAGCATATGGGTTTAAGTGATTTTTATCATCAGGCTCAACCTACTTTTAGAATCCAGTTACCTGGCTCTAAATCAGTAACATTTCATAATGATTATTTATCATCAGGACACGGTAAGAGTATTCTTAATTTCTGGCTTCCACTAACTAATGTAAATCAAGAAAATTGTCTTTGGTTACTCGAAGATAAACAGTCTAAAATGTTACTTAAAAAATTTAAGACTGAACAATTATCTTTAAATTTGTTAGATTCTATTGCTAGAGAAAAATCTAGGCCTGTTTTGACTAGAAAAAATGAAATGCTTTGCTTCTCTAACAAAATACTTCATGGGACAGTTCACAACAATAGTGATCAGGTCAGAGTTTCTCTAGATTTTAGATGCTTACCAATTGACGAAGATCCAGGCACTAGAGTGTTAGATGTTGAATACATAAGATTATCTCAACCAAAAAAAAAACTTTTGACACAATGTGTATCTGTTGTCTTTCAGTCTGGTGATGTTAAGCATATAGGGCACAATGCACAAAGAGCAGTAATTAACGATTATGCTATAAAGCATGGCTTTTCTATTATTAAAGAAACTTCTGAGTGGCATCATTTAGATTTTTATCCAGAGATATTAGATATTTTAGAAAGTCATCCAAATACACCTATTTTAATTTTTTCTAAATCTTCATTCAATTTAAAATCTAAGGCGTGGAAATCATTAGTAATTAAGTTAAAAAAACTTGGTGGTAAGATATATTTTTGTTTAGAAAATGAAATTTTTTAATAATGAAAAGCATTTTAGTAGTTGGCATAGGTAACTTCGGCGCATGGTGGGTTTTATCTTTATCTAAAATTAAGTCACCGATAAAAATTTACTGTTTTGACACTGATCAATTAAAATATAATGTATTAAAAAAAAGATTAGATAATGACAAATCACTTGCATTAACTCAACACAAATTTTTTTTTATAAATTCTATTAGTGATGCACAAAAAAACTTAGATGTAATTGTTGTTTCAACTAATGCAGATATTCGTTTAAAGATTGTTCAAGAGCTAAGACAATTATATTCTACAAAGAATTGGATTATTGAAAAAGTAATAGTTCAGTCATCAGATCAACTTAAAACTTTAATTGATTGCCTTCATAATCAAAATGTTTACGTAAATCATAGCAGACGATTGCAACCTTCGACCAATTTTTGTAAGGCTATTTTACGAAGTAAGCCATTACCAATACGTGTTAGATATTTAGGAGGATGTTGGGAGCTTATTAGTAACTCTTTTCATTTTGTTGATATGTTCTCTTATTGGTTTGCAACTGAACTTGTAAAAATTGATACTGAAGGACTTTATAATCGTTGGCATCAATCAAGTGTACGTCATGGATTTTTTGATGTTCGTGGTATTCTAAAAGCACATTTCCATAATGAAATACAATTAGAAATGGATTGGAGTGATGGTAATAAAGATGCGACCTGGATCTTTGAATATGCTGATGGAGAATTTAAATATAACGAAACAACAGGAGAAATTTTTAAGGATGGTATTCTTTTAGCTATTGTTCCGTTGCTTAATTTTAGTGAAATGGGAGCATTATTAGAACCAATTTTGATCGGAGATAAAAAAAATTCAAATATCCTTCCATTATTAACTGATGTTTATAAAGGTACGTCTCTTATGCTTGATGCTTACTTATCCCATTGGAAACACTCGACTAATACTCAAGATAAAGTTATACCAATCAGTTAAATAATAATGAGTTTGATAAAAAATTTTAATTAAATGTATAAAAATTTGCTACAAAAATTAACAATAGTAATAATCTCTTATAATAGACACAGATTATTAAAACGTTCAGCAAAGTATTGGTCAAATTATAATGTAAAAATTTTGATATTAGATGGCAGTAGCATAAAGTTAGACGACCCGTGTTTAAAGTCAAAAAACATTAAATATATTCATGACCCAAGAACTCTGTTTGAGAGGATGTTAAGTTCTCCAAATTATATCGATACAGAGTTTATGATTTTAGCTTGTGATGATGAATTTTATTTACCTTCTGCCTTGTCAACATGTGTTGAGGTTTTATCAAAAGACCTCAGTTTTTCAAGTTGTGGAGGTCGTGCAGTTGGTTTTCGCACTAAAGAAAAAGAAATATTTGGTATCAGGCAGTATCAAAAACTTAAAGGTCTTTGTTTGGATAATGATAGTGCGTATGATAGAATTTTTAAACATTTTAATGCTTATGTACCAGCTCATACTTATTCTGTAAAAAGAACTAATAAATGGAAAACAATTTGTTCACATGTTTTTCAAAAAAAATTTAATTTTAAAGCTTCTTTTGAAATGCAACTAGAGTTTTTAACTATGGTATCGGGCAAATCTAAAATAATTTCAGAACTAATGTGGATGAGAAATAATGAGGAACCAAAAGTAGAGATCAATAAAAATCCCAATATAGAAAGTTGGTGGTACCATAAAATTCATGAAGATGAAAAAAAAAACTTTTTATTTTCAATGAAAAAAGCATGTAATGATCTTTCAACAAATAAAAATCTTATATTAAATGAGGAAACTATTTCAAATCTATTTGAGGTTTTTGTAAAAAAAATGATGGAGTTAAGAAGAAAAAATTTATTAAGAAAAATTTTAACTTTATTACCAGAAAAAATAGAAATAAAATTAATCAAGTTTATTAAAAAATTTTATAAGATTGCTGTAACCAGAGGTGATAAAAGTTTAGTAGATGAAATAAATGCACTTAAAGCAGAAGGTACTTTAGTCAACTCTGAAGAGATAAATCAAATAATATCAATCCTTATGGATTCAAAACATAATGACTCAAATATTTATTAAAAAATTAAGAAGCTTTTGAAATAGATTTTAAACTTTTTTAACAATATTAATTTATACCCTTTGTAATCTATTATTATAGAATATAAGCTTAAATTATTAAATTTCTAAAAACTAAATGCAAACTTTAAAAAAATATTTATTTTTACTAACTTCTCATGAACGTAAAAGTGCAGGATTATTATTATTTATGATCTTAATAATGGCATTACTGGATATGATTGGTGTGGCATCTATTTTACCTTTTGTGGCAGTCCTTACAAACCCTAGTCTTGTTGAAACAAATTTTATTTTAAAAGCAATGTTTCAAAAAGCAAGCTTGTTAGGAGTTGAAGATACGCAACAATTTCTGTTTATGTTGGGTTTTTTTGTATTCTTTATCTTAATTATTACGCTCATCTTTAAAGCTATTACAACCTATGCACAGGTACGATTTGTTCATATGCGCCAATACAGTATTGGCAAACGTTTAGTCGAAGGATATTTACATCAACCTTATACATGGTTTTTAAATCATCATAGTAGTGATTTAGGAAAAACCATTTTAACAGAAGTGCATGTTGTGATTGGAGGTGGTTTAAGTGCATTGTTGGAATTGATAGCTAAGAGCATGGTTGCAATTGCACTTATAATTTTATTAATAATAAATGATCCAAAACTTGCATTAATTGTTGGTATTTCACTCAGTAGTGCCTATTTACTTATTTTTTATTTTTCACGTAATTATCTTAAACGAATTGGAAAAGAGCGTTTAAAAAGTAATGAGTCACGTTTTATGGTAGTGAACGAAGCTTTTAGCGCCGCAAAGGAGATTAAAGTTGGAGGGTTAGAGCAAACTTATATCGATAGTTTTTCAAATTCTGCCAAGACTTTTGCTCGAACTATTTCTGCTGCATCAGTTTTAAGCTTATTGCCTAGGTTTTTTCTAGAGGCCGTAGCTTTTGGAGGTATATTGCTAATAATACTTAGTATAATGGGCGAATCAGGTGATCTAAACACTGCATTACCTATTCTTAGCTTATACATTTTTGCAGGCTATCGTTTGATGCCAGCCCTACAAGCAATTTATGGATCTTTCTCGTCACTTACTTTTGTAAGTCCCTCACTTGATAAGTTGCATGATGACATAAAAAATCTTAAACCTATTGAAAAAAATCAAGATCAGGGAATTCTTTCTTTTAATAAAAAAATCAATTTAAAAAATATTCATTATAATTACCCTAATGCATCTCGAGCATCATTAAAAAATATTAATTTAAATATTCCTGCAAATTCTACCATTGGATTTATAGGTGCTACTGGTAGTGGTAAAACAACAATTATTGATATCATTTTAGGGTTACTTAATCCTAAAAGTGGTACTTTAGAAGTTGATGGGCAAATTATAACAAAGCAAAACTCAAGAGCTTGGCAACGATCTATTGGCTATGTGCCTCAAGAAATATTTTTAGCTGATGACACTCTTGCCGCCAACATTGCCTTTGGAGTAGATCCTGGAGATATTAATAAGGAAGCTGTTGAAAAAGCTTCTAAAATTGCAAATTTACATGAGTTTGTTATGGATGAATTACCTAAACAATACCAAACAACCATTGGTGAGCGAGGGATCAGATTATCAGGTGGAGAACGACAAAGAGTTGGAATTGCACGAGCTTTGTATCATAACCCAAAAGTGCTCGTTTTAGATGAAGCAACAAGTGCTTTAGATAGTCAAACTGAACAAGTAGTAATGGAGGCTGTAAATAACCTTGGCAAAAGTATCACAATTATTTTAATTGCCCATCGTTTGAGTACAGTAAAGAGATGTGATAAAATATTTTTATTAGAAAAAGGAGAACTTAAAAATCAAGGTACATTCGACGAATTAGTTAATAATTCTGATACATTGTGAATGCCAAGTTATTAAATGGTGCACATGATTTACTTAAAATGTTGCTGCAAAAAAATTGACTTACAGTTAGAATATTTATATGTTTGTGAATAAATTAAGAAAATTAACTCATAAAAGTTTTAGAATTTATTAATTAAGCTCCAAATAGATATAAACTACCTTCCAAATATGTTTAAAAATTTTTTTAAAATAAGTAAAAAACTTTTTGCTATGAAGTTTTTTTTTAGTCTTCCTAAGAAAAAAAATATACTTCTTTATGATGAAATACACTCATTAATTCTAAAAGAAACTATAAAAAAAGATTTCAATATTTTAAAAATACGTGAATTAGAAATTTACTTTTGGATTTTTCTAAAACAAATAATTTTTTTTGATTTTAAATTTTCGACATATTGTAAAAACTACATTAAATTTACTAAACCAAAGGTTGTAGTTACCTTTAATGATAGAAAGCCCAGATTTTATGAACTTAAAAATAGTTTTAAAAACGTTAATTTTATATCAATCCAGAACGGAGTTCACGATGAAAATTTTTTCAAAAAATATGCATTTAATAAATGTAAATGTGATTATTTTTTTATTTTTAATAGACATTATATTCAATCTTATAAAAAGTTCATAAAATCAAAATTTATTGTTTTAGGAGGTTTTAAAAATAATCTTATTAAAATCAATAAATCTAAAAAGAGTAATAATTTTTTACTTATATCTGAATTTGATGAAGCAAGTGATAATATAATGAATTTTCATAAAAAATTATTAGATTTAATTAACTTATATTTTTTAAACTCTAATAAAAAAATTCATATTCTTTTAAGAAGACGTGATCATAGAGTAATAACTGAAATTAAGTTTTTTAAAAAAATTTTTCAATCTAATTGTGTTTTTCAAAAATCTAATTATTGGAAAAAAAGCTATAAAATATTAGATAAATACAAAAACATAATATTTGTTCGTTCAGCTTTAGGGTATGAGTCAATTGCTAGAAAAAACAAAGTAGCAATTTTTGCACCTAAAAAAATTGGTGACAATAAATATTGGTTTGGTTGGCCCGCTCCCCCTAAAAAAGAATATAATTTCTTCACGACAAATAAATTTTCTTATAATGAAATAAAAAGAGTTTTAGACAATATAAAAAATTGTAGTCAAACTAATTGGGAAAAAAAATATTTTAGTTCTATTAAAGATCAATTATATTATGATAAAGATAACAAAAAATTAAAAGAACTTGTGTTTAATTTACTTAAAAATTCAAATTAAGACTTATACGCTATAGATTAAACTAATGATTTTAAATATTATAAAATTTAACTATGAATAACATTTTTTGTTTTGAGTAAAAAATTTTTAGTCACAGGTGGAGCGGGCTTTATTGGTTCAGCATTTATTAGATACATAATTAAGGATACTAACCATTTTATCTTTAACATTGATAAATTAAATTATGCAAGCAATCTTCAGAATTTAAAAGATATTAAAAATAATAAAAGATATTTTTTTGAAAAATTAAATATTTCTAATGCTTCTAGAGTTCAAAAAATTTTAAAGAACTTTCAGCCAGACATTATTTTACATTTAGCTGCCGAAACGCATGTGGATAGGTCAATAGATAGCCCTGTTGAATTTTTAAAAACAAACGTTATGGGAACATTTGTTATGCTAGAGGAAGCAAGAAAATATTTTTCAAATTTATCAAAAAATAAAAAAAAAAATTTCAGATTTCATCATGTTTCAACTGACGAAGTTTTTGGAGATTTAAAAGGTAAAAATAATTTTTTTAAAGAAGAAACCTCATATGCACCTAGCTCACCATATTCTGCATCCAAGGCTAGTTCCGACCATTTTGTAAGAGCGTGGCAACGTACATTTAAATTACCAACATTAATTACTAATTGTTCGAATAATTATGGGCCTTATCAATATCCTGAAAAACTTATACCTTTAGTGATTATGAATGCTTTAAATGGCAATGAACTCCCTATTTATGGTAATGGCAAACAAATACGTGATTGGTTATATGTTGATGATCATGCTAAAGCATTGTTGCAAGTTGCTCTATATGGCAAAATTGGAGAAACCTATAATATTGGTGGACATAATGAGATAGAAAATATCGAGGTTGTAAAAAAAGTTTGTAACATTCTTGACAAATTGCATCCTAGTAAGATTAAAGGAGTAAAAAAATATCAACAGCTTATCAATTTTGTAGATGACAGACCTGGTCATGATAAAAAATATGCAATTGATGCGACTAAAATTAAAATAAAATTAAAATGGAAACCCCAAGAAACATTTGAAACAGGTATTAAAAAAACTGTAAAATGGTATTTAGAGAATAGATCTTGGTATAACAAGATAAGAAATATTAAAAAAAATACAAGGTTAGGAGTTATAAGAAAATGAAAGGTATAATATTAGCAGGTGGATCTGGTTCAAGATTGCATCCTTTAACAAAAGTAGTGTCTAAACAGCTATTAACTATTTATGATAAGCCAATGATTTACTACCCTTTATCAACATTAATGTTAGCAGGAATAAAGGATATTTTGATAATCACCACTTCAAAAGATAACCATTTATTTAAAATATTATTAGGAGATGGTTCAAAATTAGGAATTAATATTGAATATGCCATTCAAGAAAAGCCATCAGGGTTGCCTGAGGCTTTTATAATAGGAAAAAATTTTATTGGTAACAGTAATGTCTGTATGATTTTAGGTGATAACATTTTTCATTCTGATACTTTTATTAACAAATATCTCATACCAAGTTTTGAAAAAAAAATATCAACAATTTTTGGTTATAATGTTAATGACCCTAAAAGATATGGAGTTATAGAATTAGATAGTGACAACAATATACTGTCTATTAAAGAGAAACCAGAATCACCAAAATCTAATTATGCAATAACTGGTCTGTATGTTTTTGATAAAAATGCATCTGATATTGCGAAAAAACTTTTACCCTCTGAAAGGGGAGAAACAGAAATAGCTGATATGTTAAATTATTATTTAAATAATAAAACCTTAAGAGTCGATCTTTTAGGAAGAGGAGTTACATGGCTTGATACTGGAACACATAAAAGTTTACATGATGCGTCAAGCTACATCCAGGTTCTAGAAGAACGGCAAGGCTTAAAAATTGCATGTATAGAAGAAATTGCTTATCAAAAAAAATATATTTCAAAAGACCAATTAATCAATTTAGCAGAACCATTAAAAGATAATGAATATGGAAAATACTTGATAAAAGTTTTAAATCAAAATAATTAAAATATTTAATTCAAATAAATAAAATGAAGATATCTATTAAAGATAATAGACTAAACAATAAGAATATCTCAAAATGAAAAATATAATTCCCTTTTCTCAACATGCTAGATTAGGCAATGATTTGCAGTATGTAAAAAAAATGCTCGAAAATAACAAAACATCTAGTGATGGTTTTTTTTCTAAAAAAGTTGAACAATTATTAAATAAACAATTACATATCTCAGGAAAAACACTTTTAACCACGTCATGCACGCATGCTTTAGAGATTGCGGCAATTCTAATGAACCTTAAACCGGGAGATGAAGTAATTGTTCCGTCGTACACGTTTGTTTCAAGTGCATTAGCTTTTCACATGCATGGTGCTAAAATAGTTTTTGCAGATATAAAAGCTAATACTTTAAATATTGATGAAACAAAGTTAGAAAAATTAATAACAAAAAAAACCAAAGCTATAGTAGCCGTTCATTATGCTGGTATCTCTTGTGAAATGAATGAAATAATGAAAATAGGAAAGAAATATCACCTATATATTATAGAAGATAATGCGCATGGAATATTTGGAGAATATCATAATAGAAAGCTAGGTAGTATTGGTCATATGTCTACACTTAGTTTTCATAAAACAAAAAATATTAGTTGTGGTGAGGGTGGTGCTTTAGCATTAAATAAACCAGAGCTTTGTGATCGAGCAGAAATTATAAGAGAAAAAGGTACTGATAGATTAAAGTTTTTAAGAGGTGAGGTAGATAAATATACGTGGGTAGATAAAGGTTCGAGTTATATAATGTCAGATATACTTTCAGCCGTTCTTTTTTATCAACTAAAACTTTCAAAAAAAATTCAATTTAAAAGAAAAAGTTTATGGGATAGTTATCATAAAAACTTAAAAGACTGGTGTAATGAAAATGATATAACTCAACCGTTAGTTCCATCTCACTGTAAACAATCTTATCATATGTATTATTTGTTATTGCCAAATCATAGTTTGCAAACAAAATTTATAAATTATTTATCTAAATTAAAAATAAAAGCCGTAACACATTATCAACCACTACATACCTCTCCATTTGTAAAAAAAATGTCAACTTATAAAGGCGATTATTGTCCAGTTACAACTGATGTCAGCCAACGCATTGTAAGATTGCCATTATTTTATAATATGACAAGTAAACAACATTCAAAAGTTCTTAATGATATTGATTCATTTCACTGTTAGTATATTTTTGAGCAAATAAATAATGAAAAATAAAATCAATTTAAGTGATCAAGTAATAATGATAAGTGGAGTTTCGGGACAGCTAGGACAAGCGATAACCAATGAAGCTTTAAATAACAACGCAAAAGTAATTGGTTTAGATCAATCACAAGAAGAAATGGAAAAAGTAGCTCAATTATACAATTGGAACAAAGATAATATTTTACTTCAAAAAACTGATATTCGTAAAAAAAAAGAAATTGAAAATGCATTAACTAATGGCCTAAATCAATTTGGTAAAGTTACTTCACAAATTAATAATTCAGGCGTTAGTGTATTTAAAAATTGGACTGAAAGAAGTGAAGAGGATTTTGATTTAGTTACTGATGTAAATTTAAAAGGTACTTTTTTTTGTATGCAGGCATTTATGAAGCACTGTATTAAATCAAATACTGTTGGATCAATTGTAAATATTGCATCTCATTATGGGCTAATTAGTCCTGATCCAAGAATCTACACTGATTGTGCAAGAAGAAATTCAGAAGTTTACGGCGCAACTAAAGCAGGTGTGATACAGATGACTAAATATTTTTCTGTTAATGCTCTAACCGATGGCGCAAATATTCGTGTAAATGCTGTTGCTCCAGGTGGCATAAAAAACCCACAGAACCCACAAGGTAAAGATTTTCAAAAGCGTTATGGTGATAGATGTCCAATGGGTCGATTAGCAGAAACAAAGGAAATAGTTGGTCCGGTATTATTTTTACTCTCAGAGGATGCATCTTATATCAATGGCCATACTTTGGTTGTTGATGGTGGTATGACTGCATGGTGATTTTAACACCTTAGAAAGCTGCATTAGTCAAAATAATTTTTGATAAAATGAATAAAATTTTAAAGTGGTTAAAAATAATAAATATTTTATCTACTAATAAGTAATGAAAAAAAAAAAAATCACTTTTAGATGCGATGGTGCAACTCTTCCACAAATTGGTACAGGTCACGTTAGAAGGGCTATTGCTATAGCAGACATGTTGGTAAAAAGAAAAATTTGCCTATCAAAAGAAATTAGTTTTGTGACACGCAGACTGAGATCTTTTAAATTGGGATATGGTCTTGTAAAAAAAGCAGGATATTATGTTGAAAATATTGAAGATAAACATTTAGAATGGAATTCTAAACAAGAAGCAAGTTTTCTCTCTAAACTTAAAAGTGATATTTTAGTTTTAGATAGATTATCAACCACTAGGAACTGGATGTCTCATTTGACAGGAAAATTTAAAACCTTAGTGTCAATGGACGATATAGGATCAGGTGCAAAAATTGCTGATTTGGTTATTAATGGTATATTACATGATTTGTCTCCCAAAAAAAATCGATATATTGGGTACAAATATTTGTTTTTAAAAAACACTAATTTATCATTAAAAAAAAAAAATACTAAAAAAGTAAATAATATCGTAGTTTCATTTGGGGGTTATGACAAAAGGAATTTAACAAAATTTTTTTTAAACTCTTTACTTCACAAAAATTTTTTATTAGAGAGATCACTTAATATTGAACTCTTAGTTGGTGATGCGCATTACAAAGTAGTCAATACTTGGAAAAAATTGATTAAAAGTATATTAACTAATCATAAAATTAAAATCAATCTAGTGGTATTTTCTTCAGATTATTTTAAACGTTTGGCAAAAGCTGATTTAGCAGTAGTTTCGGGTGGCTTAACTGTATTTGACTCAGTTTCAAGAGGAGTCCCTGTAATAGGTTTACCACAATATAAACATCAACTTAAAACATTAATAAACCTAGAAAGCAAGAGAGTGATAAAATTAGGAAGCTTAGGGATGAGATTGGATAAAGAAAACTTTATAAATTTATTTAATAAAATGATTATTTCTTTTGAGGATCGTATTTTTCTATCAAAAAATTCAATAAAATTATTTGATAGAAAGGGGTCAGATAGAGTTTTAAATATTTTAAGTTCTTTGTTTTGATTAATTATTCTAGCTATTTTTAAACAAAATTATGTATATTCTTAGATTAAGAAGTGTTTATTCATAACAATTAACATCTATTTCCAAAAAACATTATATTGGTGTAAAAACTTTTAGTGTAATGAGAATAAATATATCTTATTATCTGAGTACAAAAAACTTATGAGCAAAGCTTCTTACAATACAACGATTAAAGAATTGAAAAAGTTTGGATTTAATACAAACAATAGAACTTATATTATTGCAGAAATTGGCATTAATCATAGAGGGGATATTAATGTTGCAAAGAAACTAATAGAGTCAGCAGCAAGAACAGGTGCTGATGCTGTTAAGTTTCAAACCTATTTGACAGAAAAAAGAGCTCCCAAAAATAATAAAGAAATTTTTAAAATACTTAAAGATTTAGAGCTTCCATTTGAAGCTTTTAAAGAACTAAAAGATTATTCAAAATATTGTGGAGTTGATTTTTTTTCTACACCTTTCGATAAAGAGAGTGTTGAATACCTCGAAAAAATTGAGACAGATCTTTATAAAATAGCATCTTTTGATGTGGTTAATCATCAGCTCTTAGAAGAAGTGTCAAGAACTGGTAAACCAGTAATAATGTCAGTTGGTATGTCTAATTTAGATGAAATAGAAAACGCTTATAATATTTTAAAAAAAGGCACAAACAATATTGCTATACTTCACTGTATTTCATCATACCCAACACCTGAAGAGAATTCTAATTTATCAAACATGTATGAGATTCAAAAAAGATTTAATTGTATAGTTGGTCAATCAGATCACACAAATGATATAAAAGTCCCAATTTACGCCGCTGCAGCAGGTGCACAGATACTTGAAAAACATTTTAAAATTGATGAGAATTTTGAATGTATAGATTCTCCAGTTTCAATTACAGAAGTTCAGATGAAAAAATTAGTTAATGAAATTAGAAAGTTGGAAAAAATTTTTGGAGATGAAAATTTTGAGGTAAAAGAAATCGAAAAAAGTGCGCAAGCTTTTAGACGACCAAGTTAAAAAATATTCAACCAAAAACATATTTTTACAATATATTTAAAAAATTATATCTTGTTAAAAAAATAATTATTGGATGAAAATGATAAAATTGAAAAAAAAATTTAATAAAAGGTTAAGAAATTTTAGTTTTTGGTGTTGTATATGAAAATTGTAGCTATTATCCAAGCAAGAATGGGCTCTACCAGACTAGAAAATAAAGTCATGAAACCCATTAACTCTAGACCTATGATAGAGCTGTTGCTAATGCGTCTTGCAAAGTCAAAACTTATTCATCAAATTATAGTGGCAACATCCAAGGATAAAAAAAACCTTCCTCTTATAGATCATATAGAAAGACTTGGATTTACCTGTGAACAAGGTAGTGAGAACGATGTACTAGAACGATATTTGCAGGTAGCCAAGAATAATCAAGCAGATGTTATCGTGCGTATTACGGGAGATTGTCCACTTGTTGACCCAGCTATAGTCGATAAATGTATTGAAAAATTTATACAATCAGATGTTGATTACTGTTCAAATGTAAATCCACCCACATTTCCTGATGGTCTTGATGTAGAGGTGATCAAGTTTAGTGCTTTGAAAAAAGCTTCAGAAAATACAAATAATAAGTTTGATAGAGAACACGTTACTCCTTTTATAATTTCTTCAGAAAAATTTTCAAAGTCTAATCTTAAGAATGATCAAGATTTGTCTAACTTAAGATGGACAGTTGACAACCCTGAAGATTTTGAACTAGTAAAAAATGTATTTGAACATTTTAATCCCAACATTAACTTTGATTGGGAACAGGTTTTACTGCTTAAAGAAAAACAACCCAATCTTTTTGAAGTAAATTCTGAAATAAAAAGAAATCAAGGTCATATTATGAATACAGGTCAAAAGCTTTGGACAAGAGCAAAGAGAGCTATACCAGGTGGCAGTATGCTTTTATCAAAACGTCCAGAGATGTTTTTGCCAGACTATTGGCCGGTTTATTTTAAAAAAACAGAAGGTTGTAGAGTATGGGATTTGGATAATAATGAGTTTATTGATATGTCTATTATGGGTATCGGTACGAATTCACTAGGTTATAGCGATCCAGAAGTTGATGAAGCGGTTATGCGTTGTGTAAAAGATGGTAATATGAGCACTTTTAATTGTCCAGAAGAGGTTTATCTAGCTGAAAAACTTATTGAGCTTCATCCATGGGCTGGAAAAGTACGTTTCGCTCGCAGTGGTGGTGAAGCTAATGCAATAGCTATACGTATAGCTAGAGCTGCCTCAGGTCGTGACAAAATTGCAATTTGTGGTTACCATGGATGGCATGATTGGTATCTTGCAGCTAATTTAAATAATGATAAAAGCCTAGATGGCCATTTGTTACCTGGCCTAGAACCCAAAGGTGTACCAAGAAATTTACAAGAAACTACATTTCCATTTACTTACAATAATTTTGATGAATTAGAAAGTTTAGTAAACAAGCATGATATAGGAGTAATTAAAATGGAAGTTGTGCGAAGCGCCGAACCAAAAGATAATTTTTTGCAAAAAGTTTCTAAACTTGCTTCAGAAAAAGGAATAGTATTAATTTTTGATGAATGCACTTCTGGTTTTCGTGAAACATTTGGAGGTATACACAAGAAATTTGAAGTCACTCCTGACATAGCAATGTTTGGTAAAGCAATGGGAAATGGATATGCAATTACATCAATTATTGGTAAAAGTGAGATTATGGAAGCAGCACAATCAACGTTTATTAGCAGTACTTTTTGGACTGAACGTATTGGCCCAACAGCAGCACTTAAAACACTTGAAGTTATGGAGCGAGAAGAGTCTTGGAAAAAAATTACAAATACTGGCTTAAAAATTAGAGATCGTTGGCAAAAATTAGCTGATCACCATGAGTTAGAGATATCGCATTCGGGAATACCAGCATTAGCAGGCTTTACAATTAAAAGTAATAATTCACTTGCTTATAAAACTTTAATCACTCAAGAAATGTTATCGAAAGGATATCTGGCTGCAGATAAAGTTTATGTATGCACAAAACATACACCAGAAATCCTTGAAGGATATTTTGAAGTTCTTAACGATGTTTTTAAATTAATTAAAGATTGTGAGAATGGTCGTGATATTAGATCATTGCTAAAAGGAAAAATTTGTCATGATACATTTAAACGTTTAGCTTAAGCGATAGATATCTTTTTAAACCAAAAAATCTACTGGTTGAAAGCATAAATCAGCAATAAAAGGCTTTGCCGTTAAAATCATTGATAAAGAAAAATTATTTTTATTCATTAAACTCATGAATTCCTGAAGTTTATATACTCCTTTTAATGACTCATGATTATGTCTTACTTCGGCGATAACAAATTTAGTAAACTTTAATGTTTCGCTTGCTCCTAAAATTACATCTAGCTCATATCCCTCAGTATCTATCTTAATCCCAATTTTTCCAAGTGATTGTTTGTCATTGATAATTGTATCTAATTTTTTAATTTTCAATTTTCTTTTTTCGATCCAATCATCTTCCATATTTATTTTAGAAATGTCTAAAAAAGAGCTGTAACCTTGATCTTTTTGTATTTTCATTTCTTTTTCAATGTCATCTTCTCTTCCAAGAGCATTGTGAAAAAACTTTACTTCTCTTTTTTTTGAAAGTTGTTCGGCATATTTTTTTGCATCATCTACTGGGTCAATAAGTATAAGTTTTGCATTCTTAAATCGGTCATACAAATCCTCTGTTCCATGTGATCCAACACCTATATCTATTAAAGTGTTAATTTCTGGCAATTTGTTTAATTGTTGCCAATCAATATACATACCTGTTTCTTCATAAAATTTTTTAATCATATATTTTACAATAAATTAGTAATAATATTTTACTCACAATTAGTGATAATATATAGTCTATTTATAATCAATAACAATACTTAGTTAAATTCTTTAGTTTCTAATTTCAAAAAAATTTTGTTAAAAATTTATACTTGTAAATAAATATAAAGTAACAAATAAAATCAATAATTAATGAATATGAATAATTTTATACTAAGATAGAGTTATAAGTAAGTCTAATAGCAACCTAACTAAGATAAAAATTATACTTTATCTTTAAAAAAATTAAATAACTTTTCCAAACCAATATGAGTCAAATCTTTTTCTTTTATAAATTATTTCAGATTTAAACCTTCCTTCAATTTTAAAACCATTTTTTATTAAGACTTTTTTTGAACCAATATTCATTTCAAATAATCCTGCTTTAAGTTTCTTAACACCCTTTCTTTTTGCAATTTTAATTATTTCTTTGATGGCCAAAGTTGTATATCCTTTGTTCCATAACTCCATTTCACCAATAAAATAACTAATATTAGCATGTTTATGTATGATAGAAATAGGACCAAGTTTAATATTACCTATATGTATACTTAAGTGATTTTTTTTTAAGAAAATTCCATATAAAAATTCATTTTTAGATTTATTCTTTTCTGCAACAAATTTTTTAATATTAGTTAAGGAATGTTTTGTGTTTTTTTGCTCTGTATACTTGTGTATTTCTAAATTATTCATCCAATTTAGATACTTCTTTGATATATCCTTTTTAAGATTTAATTTTTTTAATATTATTTTTCCAGTTTTTTTCATAAGAAATTATTTCTAATTATTTAAAAAAACTCAAATCATAAAAATGCTTGTTTTTTCTTAAAAATTTTGAAGGATTACCAATTACAATTTCATTTTTCTTTACATCTTTTCTTACTACTGATCCAGCGCCAATAAAAGCGCCATCTGAAATTTTTATTCCTGGAAAAATTGTAGCATTAGTACCTATTGTTACATAATCCCCAATCTTTACTTTACCAGCTATAGACACACCTCCCATGATATGAACTCCTTGTCCAACTTCACATTCATGATCAATTGTTGATGAAGTGTTTAAAATAGTAAAATCACCTATTCTTGAATAACAATGAACCACAACATTTGGCATAACCTGAACACCTACACCTAAAAAACTTGTTTTATCAATAAAAGAAGTTTTATGAATTAAACTTAAAGGTTTTAATTTTTTTTTAATTAACTCTTTAGATATTAAATGCCTAGCTTTTCCATGACCCCCTCCAATCCCAACAATAAATGAATTTATTTTTTTTAGATTTTTAATAAAATGATTTTTTTTATTAACAAAAGGTACACTAGAACTAAATTCTGGTTTTTTTAAAAAAGGATCCACCAATAAATTTATTTTTTTACTTTTAATTCTTTTATTTTGATAAAAAAGTTCATTATTTTTAATCATATTCAGTAAAATAAGAGCTTTTGATTTTGCTCCCCAAATTAAAATTTTATGATTTAACATAGTTCACTTTTGTACAATTAATTTTTTTGGAAAATAAATGTTTCATATGTTAGAACTTAACACATACAACTTAATAAAATAACCATTATTTAAATACCAAGTATATAACTAAAATTCTTTATTATTATGTCGTAAGAGTTATAAATCTAATTTATAAGAATTAAAAAACACCACATATGTTTCAAGTAGACGTCATTAGTCAAATTTTCAATAACTGTAAATTATCTTTTTAATAT
>TARA_B110000259_G_scaffold68569_1_pt1 | contig 17586 bp, 17 predicted proteins | sample TARA_B110000259 | Tara Oceans TARA_B110000259 (sample SAMEA4397649) | marine metagenome | biome: Polar Biome; feature: [SRF] surface water layer (ENVO:00010504); material: water (ENVO:00002006), including particulate matter (ENVO:01000060) such as... | depth 5 m | reverse complement strand
TATATCAATACCTAAAACAGGCATTCATAAATCTATAGATGATATTTTTAATCTATTAGGAACAATACCAGATTATGATGAAAACGGTGATGTAGTTGATTTAGCAAGCGGGATTTATGCGAGAATAGATAATATTTATAAGGTTGTTATGGAAGAAGGTTTTACATTTGATAATAATAATGACTATAAATTATCACTTGGTTATGATACAGTATGGAATGGATTTTATTATAACTTATTTTGTGTTGCTTTAAAAACCATTAGAAGTGGTCCGTTTTCATCATCTTTTTATGGTAATGATTATATAGGATTATTTCCAAGTCTTGAACGAGTCGCAGATAAAACAACAGAATATTTATTAGTAAAAGATACAGGTATAGAATTGCTTACAAACTTTCATATTAAACGAGGTGTGTTATACTTTGATAATATTATTCCAACAATTGATTACGATTTAGCAAGGAAATTTGAATTCGTTACATTTTTTACACCAAAAAATATTGATAATTTAGATGTAGAATATACTATATTACAAACAGGAGTAGAAATATCAACAAATACATATGATATTGATAATAACAAATTAAAACTATCGATTATAAACAACAAATTAAATATAACTAATTATATATATTACAATACATATTATTATCAATCTCTTACAACAACTTTATTTAATACCTATATGTTAGCAACATTTTCATCAACTGGAAGTTTTAATTTACCATCTGCGATTGGTTTTAAAGAAGCAGTTAATACTATTAATGGAAGAGAACATAATATCGGTATAAAATCCGTTCAAGTATCACCGACTGATGTCCCAACCGACCAAACTTGGTTTAATATAGTAAGAAGTAATGGAGTAACATCATCGTTTTATTATTGGAATTTTGCTATTTTACGAGATATGACATACCAACCACAATCTTGGGGAAGTCCTGTATTTTATTATAAAGAAAATCTACCTTTACCATCAAATCGTAATAATTTTTCAAAAATAACAATACGATATGATTATGAAAAATTTACAACAGGGTCTGGTTGGAGTGGTGCTTCTTTTGCCAGTCAAAATGCTATCGATACAGGATTGGAGTTTAAATTGCAAATTACTAGAAAACAATATGACGACCCTAATAATTTATTTGGAAGTATTCTCGTTGATTTTAATCAGACTTCAAAAGTAGCAGGGGAAATATGGTATGAAATGGATATATGGATTGATGGAAATTCTCCAATAGAAAGTTTAATTAAATATAACTGGGTAGAATTAGAGTTAGTGCATAAAGGAGGTAGTTTTACACAATTACCGAGTGGCACTCAATCGTATGATTATTATAATTCTCAACATAGAATAAAAATATATACATTTGGTGTTTATGAATATGATACGACCGTTACTAATATTTCCGATTGGAAATTACATACATTTCAAGATAATGTAAATGATTTTTTCCCTACACCTATTCAACAAACAACTCCTCATAAAGCAGTATTTAATTTAGATTTACCAAATAAAATTATAAATTATTATGTAAATAATGTTGGAAAAGCATTAGCATTACAAAATGAAATATCAATAATAGGAACATCATTTGCAAATGAAGATCCAAATCAAACCACTCATCCAGCAACATTTGTTTTTGCTAATAATACTTTTACTACTCTCAACCAAAATAATAATATTCTTATTATCGGAAACGAACCAGTTTCAGGAGAATTAAATTATACTCATTTTAATTGGAACTTTATTGCAAATGGTGGTAGTCAAGATTTTATGAGTTTATCACAAAGAAATAAATTAGATGAACTAATAACATATAATTATTATTACGAAACTGTTACTGTCCCCCGATATTTAAAAACAAAAGAATTATATGCTGATGTATTTGATGCAAGAAGATTGCTTATAAATGGTGGTGCTTTATATAATGATTTATCACCAGCAGAACAAGAAACTCGTTTAAGAACTAACGACCAATCTACGGGTAATGTTTTGATAGGTAATTCGTTTTTAGAAATAGGTAAATTATTTGTAGATAACCCCACAATAAGCGGAAACTTAACTTATGATTTTAATACGAAAGTTTTTAGTATCTCACAAGGAGGAAGCATTAATACCGAAGATATTGAGAATATAATTGACGGGTTAATTAAAACAACACCAAGCACATACGGGTTAATATTTAATGATACAGATGTAAATGATAAATATTTACAATTGGATAACACATATATAAATACTTTGATTAATTTGGTATTACAGAATGAAGTAAGTTTTAATACTGGTTTTACAAATGTTAATTTTAACGATATTTTAATACAAGTAAAAGATGCTTCTATTTATAGTCCTTATAATTTAAGAGAATTAGTAGATGTAAATACATTGTATAATTATATTGTAAATGGTTCTCATAATTATCTTATAAGAGAATTAAATCAATTAGTCCAATATCACCCGCTTTTAGGTCCAGCATTTGGTGATTATTTACCCACAGGTTCTTTTAATTTCAATGGAATATTAGCAGAAGACCAAGGAAATAGCAGTATTGATTTTGAAGTAGTTACAACAGGAGCACAAATAACTTATGGTAATGGTTATGATAACAACAAATTACAGAACGGTTTATCTGGTGGTTTAAGTTTTATTAAAAATATAAATGTATTTCCTTTCAGTGATGGATACAGTGGTTGTATTAGTTGTTTTCATAAACCGTATGGAGCGACTACTGGGAGTGGTATATTTACGGTTATGGATGTTAATGAAGTTAATTTATTAAGGTTAAGAGTTGGTTATACGTCTGGTTTCGCAAAGTATATTTTAGATATATATAACCAAACTAATAGTGATTTTACACAATATATTTTTAACAATAGCGAAAATGAGATTTATTACGATAATGAAAATAGTATTTTAATTTATTACGATTTCCCAAATATTTATATGTATGTAAATGGTTTTAAACACGATGGTGTTATTACAACATATAGTAGTCAAACTTTCCAAAATGCGAGATTTAAAATAAATACTTCAACTTACAATGATACGAGTTTATTATACGAATTAAAAGTTTATGATAGATTACTTTTTAAAAGTAATGATGATATTTTTAACTTTAAAAGAGTAGCTGAGATTACAGAGTTTTATCGTATAAATCCTGTAAGTGGTTCTGGTTTGATTATAAAAGAATTATCGGGTGTTCAAGAAACAAAATCAAGGTCTATTACTAATAAAAAAACTTTATCAACTTTAGTAACATATACAGATGTTAATGTTAGAAATGTGTTATCTGTTTCTGGTGGTAATAATATTAATTGGAATTCTTCGACTAATAAATTTGATTGCACTCTTGTCCCTTATAAAGATTCCGATGTAGAAGTTTATTTACAAAACAAAGGAGGAACTGGAATAACATACAATACTAATACGCAATTATTTGACTCAGATATAACACAATATACTAATACAAATGTAGAAGGTTATATTAAAACGAAAGGGGGAGTAAATATTACATATAATCCAGTAAGTAAAAAATTTGATAATGATATAACACAATACGAAGATAGTGATGTTGAAATTTATTTACAGGGGAAAGCAGGAGTAGGAATGACTTATAATACAATAACACAGTTATTTGATTGTGATATTATAGAATATACTAATACTAATTTAGAAACAGCGTTGAAATTGAAAGGTGGAAATGGGATGACATATAATGTAGCACAGTCCAGATTTGATTGCGATATTACACAATTTACCACCGCAGATGTTAGAAATATTCTAGCAGTTAGCGACGGTGAAGGTATAGATTGGGATCCTGCTACTAATAAATTTAAATTATCAGGAGATATTGTAACATTAGCGAATCAATACGACGAAACAGATGTAGAAACTTTATTAGCAACAAAAGGAGGAATAAATATATACTATAATCCAGCCACGAAAAAATTTGATAATAGCATAACCGGATTTGACCAATTGAGCGGGACAATAACATATGCTACCATATTTGACCCTCCTAATTTAGCCAATTATATAACACTTGGAGATATACCAGTTCAATATTCTACAACTATTTTAGAAACTGAATTAGCAAACAAAGCAGGAAATTTGATAGATTGGAATGTTGGAAATAATCAATTTGATGTAAATATTCCTACGGGGACATATGTAATACCAAGCGAAATAACTAATTTTATAACTCTTGGAGATATACCAGTTCAATATTCTACAACTATTTTAGAAACTGAATTAGCAAACAAAGCAGGAAATTTGATAGATTGGAATAATACTTCTAAACAATTTGATGTAAGTTTAAATAATACATATTATGATTTTACAACACCTGGTAAAACTATTTTGAATCAACTTGTAGTAATAGATAACAAAGCTCTTCAATTCGGTCAATCTACTAATCCGCCGAAAATCACTATTCTTGATGGATATATAACAGATGTAAATATTGTGGAATTTACTAAGACAGAGTATTTTACTGTAAGAAATAGAGATGGCAATTACTTATTAACTATTGATAATTTGTATAATACTAATTTGGGGGGCAAACTTACATTAAACAATTACGGACCAGATACTGGCATACAATTTGCGGACGGTTCTTATCAAGGAACTGCATCATTAATAACAGATTGGGATGTAATAGATATTAATAGCTTAGCGTATATTAGAAATAAACCTACTATACCTGCTCAGCAAGTTCAAAGTGATTTTAATCAAAATAATATTTCAAGTTTAGCATATATTCAAAATAAACCGACACTACCTTCTCTTTTAAGCAATGAAAGTGGGGTAATACTAAATTTGAATGGTTTAACTTTTACCAATACAAGTGCTTTTATTAAAGAAGGTGCTATGTCAATTGTTGGAAGCACATATACATCAGGTCAATTAACTACGATTGTTGAAGATTTTAGCTTAGCATCCGGTTCTATTAATACCACTATTAGTGGATTTAATGCTACTTTTTTTACTAATGGAATCTTAGGAAGTCAGGCTGGAATTCCTGGCGGGGTAGGTTATAATTTAGGTCAAATTTCAGGGTTATATAATTCTTATAAAAGTGAAGTTAAGTTTTCTGGAAATGGAACAGGAACAAGTGGGACTTTTAATAGTAATTCCATAGGTTATAGTAAATTCTTCTGTTTTAATGGTGGAACATATCGTTCTTTAAGAACTAAAAATATTCAATCAATTATGAGTGACATCGTATCGTTAAGCTTCTATTGGATCGCCGGAAATAATTCAAATGGTGGCAATAGGCCAGAGTCCAATGAGAACTTTGAGTTACAATTTTTAGATAGTTTTGGTAATTTAATGTCAAATACTATTATACATTATGGTTCAGTTTTATATCCCAATGTTGCTAATTTTACATTTTATTCTATGAATTTAAATGCTTCACAGCAACAAAGTTCTTATATAAGGTGGTTTCAGTTAAATACTTCCTCAGGACCTTACGACCAATATGCATTTACAGGAATTAGTTTTACATTTCAATCAACAGAATCAGGAGGAGCAGATATACGATTTTCAAACTTGCCTACGGATGAGCCAGCTGTTGCTAATAAATTGTGGAAGGATTCTAATGGTTTTCTTAAAATTTCATAAAAATAAGTTAAGTTTAATATTTTATTTTAAAAGAATGTTAAAGGTTTTATCCTTTTCTGCTTGAGTTAAAGCATTTTTAGCAACTTTACCTTTAACAGCGCGATTTATAACACTGGAAGCGTTCATCTGCTTAACAGTTGGTTTTTTATCTGCTGTTGCTTCTTTTAAAATTGATTCAGTTTGATTATTAGCTTTTTCTAATAAATTAAGTAATTTAGCTTTATCTTGTTTGATTTGTTTTAATTCTTTATCACAATCAATTTCCATTTGAGCTAATTCAAAAATACCTGAGCGTATTTTAGCCTGATAATCACGTTGGTATAATCTGGCTTTAACTTGTTTATCAGATCCGACCGTTTCCGGCTTCTTAGGTGCGCCGGCTTTCTTAGGAGGCATTGTTTATTAATGTCATCATTTTTATTTTAATTTTTTTACATAAGCAATACCCATTTTCGCAAATTCATCCGGGTCAAATTCTTTATTAACTAAAGTCTTATCAAGTTTAGTTTTTGCCATTTCCTTAAGTTTAGTCTTGCTTTTCTTCATTTTAGCTAAATCAGTTTCACAAGCTTTAATATCGGATGTTAAACTGGTAATTTTACTTTTTATAGCTTGGTTATAAGTTCTCATATATTCCCTTTGTTTTTTTTGTTTAGGTGTTCCCACCGCATCTGCAACTCTAGGCGCTCCAACTGGCATCTTTATTCTTACATAAGATTTTTAATTATTAATGTATTTAGGGTCTCTTACAATTATTTCAGTCCAACCCATCCTAACGCGATTTTCATCTTTTTCTTTTTTATGGATTGATAATATTAAGCTACCATAAGGTATTTTCATGATTTTATCATAATATTCTAAAATTTCTTCCTTACTAAAATGAGAGCCTACTTCTTCGCTTATAGCATCTATAATGTAATTACGGCTTGCTGATTTTAATAATACGAATACATCGGTTTGGCGTCTAATTAAAGCGGGAACGGCTTTAAAACTCTGTGTGATAAAAAAAAGGTTAATAGGACAAAGGTCTTCTGAGTCGTGTCTGCTTTTTACAGCTATTCTATTAAAAAAATTTGCTTTTTTTGTGCCAAAAGCATTTGTTGATATCATATCATCTAAAACTAAAAAAACCATTCTAGGATTATACAATTTATTACCGTCTGTATCTTGTGGGCAATCTGGGTCTATAGCTGGGTCAATATAACTTTTAAAGTTTAAAACCATCAATTCTTCGGTAGTTAAAAGAGATAACTTTTTTGCTTTGAATTTACCGAATATTTCCCTATAAATATTGTAAGCTTCTATATTATCGCGTTCTTCTTTAATTTGGTCATACAATTCATTCATACGTTGGTCTATATCAGTCTCTATATTTAACCTATCGTCTTCGTGTAATAATTTCAAGGAATCTAAAATACTATTTTGCTTACTGTGTGATGTGCCCCCGCTAACCCACACAATCCTCATTCTAACATCATTACCTTTTTCATCAATAAAACCACTATTACTATAATTTTCTAGAAGCTGGACACAATTATATGATTTCCCACCACCTTTTGGGGATGAACTCAGAATAATATTGTATGTAGGTGGTAATGACTTGTTTTTAGGTTGCGGTGGCTCATATTTTTTATATTTACGTAATTTATCAGTTAAATCTTTTAACTTATTCGTTTTTATCTTTGCGGACATATTTTTATAATATTATCTTATTTATAAATAATACATATTAAAAATGAGAGATACTGTATATCCCGACCATTATACAAACCAAGATAAAGCAATGTATGATGATATGTTATCACGAGGTGAGGCTTTAATTGGAAAAAAATTAATGGAATCTGAAAGATTTATTTTGGATTTATCGGCTAAAATGACGATTAATAAAATGAAAGGCTTAAGTAATAATTTAACACAGGATGAAGTTGATGAAATAAAAGCTATTCATAAAGAAAATTCAAATACTCTTAACTTCACAACACCACCCGATATATTTTATGATGGGCTTTTACACTTAGAAGATGGTTCAACCTTCACACATCCTTTAACAGTTCCAGAGCCAGAAAAACTTGAGCATAATGACCCTTATAATTCTGATGTAAATGTTGATATTTAATCACTAATATATAATTTCTTTAACGTCTCTCTGTTCTTTTTTCACCGCCATACAATTCTATCGTATGTTATTATAGGTTTAACATTCTTTTTCCACACTACTATAATTGACATTCCAAACCAATTAAATACTTTACATAAATGTATTTTATGTATATAATAATTATTTTTTTCCATATATTCAATTCGCTTCGGTGTTAAATTATTTATACCAATAAGATATGATATTATTTTCGGTTTTAATTTTATAGAATGTTCTAAAATCAAATCAATAAAAGAATAGGGTGGGTTACTACATATTACATCTACTTTTTCATTAAAATTAAAAAAATCTTTATCATCTAATATTTCGGCCCATTTTTTATTATCATTCGGGAATTGATTATAATAACTCCCGTTATTTTTAAATGGGTCTAACCATACATCATCTTGTTTATATTTTATCATATCAATATGATATTTAGCTAATTTTAAAGGTGTTATAAATACATCTTTAGGTTCTGTTCTATGTTTAATTAAATGGTTTGTTTTACTATTCATATTTAATATTAAAAATTAAAAAATATATTCCGTTTAGGTTCTATTTGCTCTTCTTGTTTAATATCCGGTCTATCGTATTGTTTATGCTCTTGTTGTCTTTTAGTTGGTTTAGGTGGCATATATACTATTTCTTCTTCTTCTTCGCTAGCACTTTCATACTGTTGTATAATTTTTCTTATAATCTTTTTTTTAGGTTTCTTTATTTTTTCTATAACAGTTTCTTCAACAATCTCAACATCCTCCTGCGGTTCGTCTTCTTTAATTTCTTCTTTAATTTTTTTAGGTCTTCCCATTTTAGCTGGATTAGCTAGTTTATCTTCAAGTTTAGCAATGTATTTATCAGCCTTAGCTTCTCTAGCCTTTTTAAGAAGCTCTAACCTTTGTTCTAATGTAAATTTACCCATTATGTTATTTTTATTATAAGAAAAAATAAACTTGCGTTTAATTTTAATTAATTATTAAAATAATTAATTATAAAAATGGTTTCAAATACTGAGATTGAAGTTGCGAAAAAAGCTGGCAGACCTAAGGCTGTAAAAAAGACAATTGTTGCAAAAGACTCTGCGGTTGCTATTGATTTTGAAAAAGAAACAATAGCATCCGTGGCTCCTATTACACATACTGTAAATAACAATGATATTGTTAAAGCTGAAATAAAAAACCTCAAGAAATCAATTAAAACTCTTGAGGGTTTTTTAGTTAATAAATAAATATTTTAGTAAATAAATGTTAGAGCAGAGACAAATAGATTTGCTTGTTCAATATAGAGATAAATCGTATGTTTATGCTATATTATGCGAGCGAAGTTTTGAGCATTTCTCTTTTATAAAAAGTTTATGTAATATTCCACTTATTTTAATAACATCAGTTTTATCTATTATAAATGCTAGCAGTTTTAACGCTGAAGATATGAAGATGCCGAATGTCATTATCAATGCTTGTATAGCGTTGTTAATGGCTATGATTGGTAATTTCAAAATCAGCGAAAAAGAATCTACATTTAAACAAGTAAATCAGAAAATGGTTAGAATGTGTCATTCGATTGAAGACAAATTAAATAATAACTTAGAAACGTTGGATTCTGAAGACATATCACAAGTAATAAAAGAATACGATAATATTGTAGAGATGAACGAATTTACTTTCCCAAGACACATAAAACATAATATTACAGCTATATACAAAGGCAAACGAACTTTACCAGCCGTTCTCAATTGCGTGCAGACTGATTTTAGGAATTCAAACCCAGCAACTCCAAGTGCAGGGGCAACAATAGGTATTAACGATTTTACTAATATATAAGGTTATCATACCGTATTTTAAAGCTTTTAATATCTTTAGAATATTTACTTAATTTTTTTTTCATTATATTTGAATTTAATATATTTACTTGATTATTACGATGCATATCGTATAATTTTAATCGTAAAGACGTATCGTTTGTATAAATTTTATTTAGCTTATTTTGCCTTTCTAGTTCTTTGTATAAATCCATTATTTATATTTAAATATATAAAATAAATATATTTTTAAATGACTGGGAAGGGAAAAACCAAACACATTAATATAGACCAATACTACTGTTTTAAATATAATCAAAATTACAGGTTAGAGAATATGAGCTATTATAGGAATTATTCGCTTGATTATAATTTTAAAAACAGACAACAGATTAGTGAAAATAATTCTATTTATGTAAAAAATAAACGGATTTTAAACGATAAGACACCAGGTTCTATTATAGAATTTATAGATGGTCCTATAAGAATTTTATTTAATTGAAAAATGTATATAAAAATGATAACATATTATATACATTTTTCAATTATGACATCGCAAGAATTATCTAATATGATATACGATATTAAGGAAAAACTAACTGATAAAGAATTTAAAGATATTATGGACAAATTATCACTTACACACAAAGAAGAAAAATTATATGAGTTTCAATATATTGAAGTAGAGCGTAACGTGGTATCTGTCGATGGTTGTATAAAATATTATGAGTTAGAAAATAAACGTAAAACGTGTGTATTAAATAAACTTAAAATATGGCAGTGTGATTTTAATATTTTAGAACCCCATTTATGGAGTAAGTATAGAGTATATTTTTCGGGTGTAGGTGTTAATACTCAGTTAAATATTCAACACGTTAATATGGGTATTAACGAATATACGTTTTTTTCGGATGAGTATGTTAATCAATACGCATTAACAACAGAAGAACCTGATAGTGAAGAAAACTTGGGAGTAAAAATAAAATACGATAAAATTATCCCGATATCTTTAAAAGAATTATAAATGTATATAAAAATGATATAATATTATTTTATATATCAAAATGGATAATTGTAATTGTTTAGACACAGATGATTGTAGGCACAAGCATTTACTTAATTTTGTAATTGGAACAGGTATTATAAAAAAATTTAAAATTAATAAACAAAAAGTTCCACAAGCAGTTTATGATGCTTTAGAAAACAATGCTAGTAATATTGAAGATAAACGAATTGTTAATCATAGTTTCTTATATTATGACCAATTTTTAGAAGTTAATCCTCACCTTATTGATATGGTTGATACGGCTTATAAAGCTTTATTTGATGTAAAGAAAAAAGCTGGTAATATTTATTATGGTAAAGCTGATATAAATGATGGAAAAACTCGCCGATTTAGCGGTGAATATTTTGAATTATTTATGTTTCAAAGGAAGGGTTGTAAAATAATGACGTATAATCAAGATTGCCACGAATGGGATTGGATAGATGTTGAAAACTATAAACTTCAATTTAAAGATTTTAAAAAATTGGTAAAAAAAAAATACTTAATTGTAGAAGAAAGCGGAAAAGATACAGACCAATCTTTAGATGATAATGAAAATTTAGTTGGTAAAAAATGGTATTCCTTGATTGTAGCTCATCCAGACGGTAATAATCCTTGTATTGGGACACTAGAAGTTTTTCATAAAGTTAAAGAAGGGTTTGTATATTACTTTTATGATGAAAAGGACAGAGATAATGCTTTCAATTATTTGAATGGCATAAAAATATAAAAGTATATAAAAATGATAACATATTATAAAAATGTTATATTATGTCGGAACATACTACTGAAGAACATACACTTATATTTGTAATTCTTACAGGTGTATTCAATAAGTTTAAATTGAACAAACAAGAATGTCCTAAAATTCTTATAGAAGGATTATTACATCATTCTAAATTTATTTTAGATAAAAGAATTGTAAAAAACCGTAATAAATATTACGAGCAAATTTTAAAAGCAACCCCGACTATTATAGTTGATGTTGAAAGAGAATACAAAAAATTTAAAGATTCCTTTAAAAAAACAGGTAATATTGACTATGTTAATGTTAGCACACCTTTTGATAAAAAACGTAATAATAGTTCAGAATATTTCGAGTTGTTTATGAGCGAAAGACAAGGTGATAAGATTATGACTTATAATTTACAAGTTAGCGAATGGAATTGGATAGATTATAAACTTTATGCAGAGCAATTTAAACTTTATAGAAAAGCAATCAAAGAAAAAAAATTAATAGCTAAAGAAAGCGAAAAAGACACTTGTCAGGCTTTAGATAAAAATCAAAAATTAGTTGGTAAAAAATGGTATTCATTGACTATAACTATTAATGGAGATAATAATCTTTTGTGCGTTGGTTCGTTAGAAGTGTTTGGTAAAATTAAAGCAGGGTTTGTATATTACTTCTATGACGAAAAAGACAGAGATAATGCTTTCAATTATTTGAATGGCATAAAAATATAAAAGTATATATTTACAATGATAATCAATTTTATAATTTAAGCCCAATTTAACCCCCCCAAAAGTATATAATAATTCATAAGGGGTTTTTGCTTTTGTATAATAGTTATTATATACTTTTGGGGGGTTGGGGGGGTTAAATCCATTTTTTGAAAACTATATATTGACCGGCCTAAAAATTTTCTTATAGAAATCCTAAACAACCCCCCCAACCCCCCCATCCACTTTATACTATCTTTTTGCTTCCTTGGGGACATACACCCCTATACTTCTTATTGATAAAATTAGAAGTATAGGGGGAGGTGTAAGGTATATGAGGTTTTAGGAAGCAAAAAGATAGTATAAAGTTGCTTGGGGGGGTTGATGGGGGGGTTAAATCAACCCCCCCAAAAGTATATATTAATGACCCTCATTAAGTTTATCAAAAAATTCACGTAAGACTTTAAAATAGACAGTTGTTAAACTATGCTTACTATCTTTTTTAAAAGCTATTTCGCCTGTTTTAATTTCTATTTTTTTAATATAAGCGGTTGTTTTAATGCCGAATTGTATAATGTTCATTTCTGAAGTAATTTTAGATTTTAAACAGTATTGGTTCCATTTATCAAATAAAATCTTGTTTTCATAAGTTACATCAGTTTCTACGTCATCTTTATCGGCTATTCTTTTTTCATTTTCTTTTTCATTCTTTTGAGTAAGGTCTTCGTAAAAATATAATATTTTATCGCGATTAGAGCGTATATTTTGCTTCATTATATCAGTTAAAGGCTTATCAATAGGGTCTTGAAAACTTTTAATAATATGTTCGCTTATATCCCAATTCATTAAGCCTTCGTATATTTGGCGTAATGCTATTGGATTAAAAACTTTATTAGTTTTATAAATGTGTTTTAAATACCAATTCCAATAATCCGTATTATTCCTATAATGCGATGTTGTTTCTGTTTGAAAAAACCTCCTAATACCATCATCTGTCATTTTAACAATATTACGTTGATTTGATGAATACCACAAATCACAATAATTATCAATTGATTTCGCATTTTCGTATAAAGGCCTAACTGTTAATGTGCTACTAGTAATTTTCGACCTTAACTGCCCATCGTGTTCAAAATTTCCATTACCACTTACATCATCCAAACATAATAATAATTTTTGATATTCAAGTGTGCTTTTATCTTCAAAATAATTATTAAGATTCTGGATAACAGCCGTATATTTATCAAATAATTTAAAATAAGTATTTATAAACAAAGATTTACCATCACCTTCGGCTCCTGTTAATATAACTAATACTTCGGTTCTAAATGCCGGTGTTTGTAGTCTAGATGCCATAATGGATATTACATAATTAGTTATTTTCTTGTCCCCAAATAAATTTGAAGCCAATTTATAGTATTCGTCCCAATAGTTAATTTCAGTTTCAATTAAAGGTGTTTGTTTTATAGAAAAATCTTCAAATAAGTTAAAATCATTAGGATGGTCCATTACTAAAGGAGGCGGAAGCCAACTCATTTTACGATGTATTTTCATAGTATGGTCTTTTTTCCATATTGGAAAAAACCATTTTGGTTCTTCTTCATTTAACCTTACAACATTAGGGTTTGATTTCTGCGCTTCGTCATTCATCTTTTTAATGGCTTTATTTGTAATTGTGCAAGTCAAATGTTCATAAGTTACCATTGCGTCATTGTTTTTCTCGCATATTATACCGTCATTTTCAATTGTAATAAAGAAAGGAGGATGTAATAGTTTAAAATGGTTTGTTTCCCAATCTTTTTTAAATTCATCATACTTAATTAATTTATTTTTAGATACACTAATAATACTATTATGATATGTTATATCATCTTCTTTTAACCAATTTAACAAAAACGTCCATCTATAACCGATTTCTCGTTTTTTATCAAAATTCTTATCAAGCCATTCATCAACTGTATCCTCTTCATATTTTTCTTTAGATATTGAAGAAAATAAATGTGCTATATCTTTCTGTTTTTTCTTACCATATCCTCGGCTTTCCGCACAGTTAATAACACAATAAATACCATTTAACCAATCATCCCTATTTTCAGCTCTATGAGGTTTTAGGTGATTGATAATTTCTTCTAGATTAAAATCTCCACCTGCGGTATCATCGTCATATTGTATCTTGTCTATTTCTTCTGTTGGTCCTTTAGGTCCAGTTGGTGGCTCCATAAAATCTTGTTTAAAATTCTCTTCGACATAAGAAGGGCAATATTTTTTTATATCAATATCAGGCCAGTTTAAAATTTTACCAGTTTTAATATCAATAGCTTTAAAAACTTCAATACTTCCAACCGTGCCTTTTTTCTTGTTGGAATATATAGGATATAAGCCCCTATTAGGTGTATAAATACTATCGTCAAAGGTTTCGTCTTTTTTATAACCATTATCATTTATTTTTTTCTTAATAGTCTGGATATTAGTTCTAACACCATCTATCGTAATATGAAAAGACACTTTTTGTTTATTTTCATCAGGTAATTTACGAATCCTCATAATAGCATATTTTTCAGTATTAGGATACATCTTATCAACTTTTAAAATAACATCATTTATAGTTTTTAACACATCAACCTCGTCATCAATATTAAATTTAGGGTCGCAATCAAAACAAGGTTTTATTTGCTGTCCTTTTTTACCTATCAACTCGTATCCATAATCTAAATTATTAAGTTTATTAATATACTCACAGTCTAGGTGTGATTTATCATAATTATTACACTCAATAGTGTGAAGTTTTTTACCCTCAGCATAACCTGTTTCGGTTAATATGATTTGGTTAAACATTTATATTTTCACTAAATATAATAAATTTTGGATATGCTTTTTTTTATACTTTTATAAGTTATTTTTATATACTTTAATCATTTTTATATATACTTTTAAAAATGAAAAAAAATAATAAAAATTGATATTATTCTGCTGTAATTAAAATAGTTCTTTTTGCTTTTGTATAAGTTGTTCTTGGTCTAGTTTTTTCTTTTCTCTCATTTTTCTTAAATATTCAGTATTATAAGCTTTTATCTTTTCACGAAAAATTGGGTCATTCATAATACGATTTTTTGTATATAATTTACATTTTTCTTTATGGCGCTCGTATCTCTCTTCATCACTAATATCTAGCCTGGGTCTGCCTAATGTTTTACTCATCTTGTATAATAATGTATATAAATAATACCTTATATCATTTTTATATATATTTGGATAACCTACGATAGCTTCTAAAAAGTGTATCATTTTGCTTGTTATTTTAGGAGCTTCTAAAAAGTTTATCTTTTTTTGCTTGTTATTTTCCGAGCTTCTAAAAAGTTTATCTTTTGCTTGCTAATCTAAAAAGTCTATAGTCTCTATACGAAAAGTCATAGTCAGCTATCACTTAACCCGACTTTTTCGCCGAATTTTCCCAATTTTTTGGGCAGGAATAAGAATTTTCTTAACAGCGTTCTCGTGCGGGTTTTTAATAATTTTATTATACTGTTGATTTACCTTTTCCGAATGGCCCATCGCTTCAGCAACTTTAACCTTTTCATTAATGGACTTATTACCAGCTTGATTAAACATTGACGCACCAATACGCAGTGTATTTGCTGTAATACCATCAACTTTAAATATTTTTTTCATAATAGTTGTAAGCTTATAAGCAAAATTATTTTTAATAACATCATCATCGTCGGAATTATGCGGAAACAATGGCCAACCACTTTCAGCCATATTATAAGCTTTAAGATACTCGTTAAGGTAAGGTTTAACTGCTTCTTCAATTTTTATTATTTGTTGTCCCATAGCGACTGTTTTAATTTTACCGCCAATTTTAGCCGTTTTGTATTTGTTAAATATAAACTCGCTAACCTTATTATCCTCGTCTAAAATTAAATAATTTTTGCTATCATATAATTTATCTTTTTTATTTGCTATAACCATATAAACCCATTCTAGCCTTCTTGGTGGCATAAGCAGATATAATGATGCTATAGCCTGTTCTTTCTCATCTAATTTACTATTTTGGATTAAATTATTTGCTTTTTCAACATTTGTATAATCCCAATTTTCATACATAACCTGTATTTTTTCAGCATTCTTAGCTTCAACAACATTATCATTACGCTTTGTATTATATAATTCTTTTAAATAACTAGCATACTTGCTTAAAAACTGATATGATTTTTTATAAGAATCTATTCTAGAAATAATATAAACGAAATTTGATAACTTATTTTCAACAGTCCTAACATTGTTATAATAAAGTTGTAATTTATTTATAAATATCGTTAGCGTTTTCGGATTATCTAAAAAAGGTAATTCTTTTTTAAAAATATCCATATTTACTTTATATTTACCATTTTCAATATTATAACCACGTAATACGCTTTTTATAATCTCAATTATCTGACCACTAATAGTGTAACCTAATAGAGAAATATCTCTAATAATATCAGTGATAATATTAGTTATAACTTTTTCTTCATATGCTCGGTAATCAATATAATTTTTTTCATTAACTTTAAAATTTGGATAAACTTTAACTAATCTAGAATACCAGGCAGGGTTGATATTAATATCATTGTTAAATTTAGCAGTATCAACATTCGGTAATCGTGCGCTTTCTTCTATAATATTGCGTTCCACTATCACTTTAGGTTGTTTTTCAACAACTTTTTTATCAACTTTTTCTTTAATAGGTTTATTTGCTTTTACTTGCTTTCTGTATTCTTTTGCTTCAACAGCTTTTATATTTTTGAAAGCATCAACACCCATAGAATTTTTAAGATTATCCCTGTATTTTTGCTGATTAACCCGCTGTTGTAAAGTTTTACGAAGTTTTTTATCATTATCATCTAATTCAGAAGGCTTAGTATCAAGTAATAACTGTTCAGAAGCTGTTAATGGCTTAGGTGGCATTTGTTTTATATACGTAGGTTATTTTTATATACTTTATCATTTTTAAATATACTTTTACATTTTTTATGATAACTTATGATAAATTATAAAATTATAATTATTATTTTTTTAATTAACACAAACCGATAAGTTAGCTAGTTTTTTCTCAATAATAGCGTCATTTTCATATTCTTTTTTCATTTTATCAAAAGAATATTTATCATTAAATCCTTCGTAAATTATTATATAAGCCAAACTGGCGTATTGTTCAAAAGCTTTCTTTTTTTCAAAAACAAACTCTCCATAATTATCTTGATACAAACTAATAGCATCAAATACACCGTATTTTTCAACTAATTCTTTATTATCATAGTCAAAATACTGGACATATTCGTCAATAGCTAAGTGTATCATCTCAGTATAATTATCTTCCGCGTCATCAGCGTCATAATCAAAGTCATTAAAATTTTCAAGAATATAATCCCAGTCAATAGTATTCATCACAATATAACTTTTCTATAAATTGTCATCATTTTTACATACTTTTGGGGGGGTTGGGGGGGTTAAATCCATTTTTTCAAAATTATATATCGACCGGCCTAAAAATATTTCCTTGA
>TARA_B110000259_G_scaffold68440_1_pt1 | contig 17730 bp, 5 predicted proteins | sample TARA_B110000259 | Tara Oceans TARA_B110000259 (sample SAMEA4397649) | marine metagenome | biome: Polar Biome; feature: [SRF] surface water layer (ENVO:00010504); material: water (ENVO:00002006), including particulate matter (ENVO:01000060) such as... | depth 5 m | reverse complement strand
ATATATATAAATATTGATTTTAATTTAACAATATATTAAAGATCTCGTATATAATTCAACTCTGTAAAGATGTTGGAAATGATTAGATGCTCGTGTAATAAACCTGTAGCGATTTATTATGAACAATTTTTATTGTTAAAAGAAATTTATGGTGTTAACTTAGCATTGGAAATATTAGAAATTAATAAAAAATGCTGCAAAATAAGATTTTTAACACCTGCTCATTTCAAGGATTATTTAACGTAATAAAAAAAATTGATTTATTATATTAAAGTTACAGTATATAAACATATAAAGATAAAGTATCGAAAAACAACACTATTATTTAACCATGGATCCGTCAAAGAAAAAAATGACACCTACCGAATATAATATAAAAAGGATAGAAAATAATAATTATATTAATCTAGATGATATTTTTGATAATATGAATATGTTCAAAGCTAATCTAATTGAATATTTTAAACTAGCGGGTGATTATATTATTGATATCCCTAAAGAAGAATGTGATGATGATGGTAATTATATTAGTATATTCAAATGCATTAAAGAACAATTAGGTGGAGAAAATGAAAAAATTAAAAAATATAAAAAAGATGACATGTCAGCATACAAAACATTCTGCCAATACTGTAAACCTATTTATAAAATTAATTTACCGTCTGAAAGTGAAAAGTTTAATAAAGGGGGTCAAAATATTTATAAAACTGATACTCTTGTAAAGGGTAAGTATGATAGTAATACTAGAGGTAACGTTGGTATTATGTTGCGTTTAGAAGATTTAACAACTAAATGGCGATGCTCTAATAAATATAATGATGATGAGATCTCTGCTAACCCAGCACTTAAAACAGATAGTAACGGATACCCTTCAACTATTTCTTTTGATACCGATAAACAAAAAGAAAAACTAGGTATCAAATCAATTCATGCTCTTAAATACATTGATGACATATATAAAATTAGCGTATATTTCTTCTCTACTGACATTTTTACAAAACACTTAAAAAAAAATGGTCAATTGAATTTTAATATTGATGATGATGATGATAATATTTCATTTATTATAAAAAATAAAAAAGTATCAATCAAAGATGATGATAGAAAAGTAATTGGCGAGGAATTAGTAAGTCTATATGATCCGAAACTTATAACGGATGAAAATATGAATTTATTAACTAACATATCTAATATTATTGAGTATCAAAAAAATAAAATTGAAATGCCTGAATTAAAATCTAGTAATCTTTCTATCATTTTACCAGCTGATAGTAAAATTACACTACTATTTGTGGTTATGGACTTAGTGACTATTTTCCAAAACAAAGCATGGTCAAATAATAGAATTATTAAAATGGACGTGGATAGATCAAATTGTAAAGATTTGATGGATGATAATAATAATAAATTTAACGACGCCGAATATCTTTTAAAGAGAAATGGTTTATCTAAAGAAGATAAAAAAGAAGAAGTCATTGATATTGTTGATGCTAATAAAGAAAATAGCGGTGATTCAGATTCTGATGATGATGATGATGATGACGAGGATTAATATATTTTTAAAGGAATTGAGTTAATACCATTAATATTATAATATCTAAAATTGTCTATAATATCACTTACAAGAAACATTCTTATATTTCTTTTTGTTTTTGATGCTTTATTTATTTGATAACATTTAGATAAATTAATAGTATATTCAATGTTATTTATTTGTAAATCAAACATGTATTCTTTATTGCATCTATCATTGCAATTTTTTTTACATAATTTATTGCAGTCTTTATCGCAATATAAATGAACAAATATTTTATTTTTTTTACAATTTTCACACATAGGCATATATTGTTTTAATGAATCAATAAAAATTTCTGGATAATTCATTTTAGTTAAAAATGAATCATAAACAGTAAAATAAGTACCATACGTAAAACTACGGGTATACACATCATAATTTTTATTAATTTCATTTGATGTATCTATATCAAAAAGCCAATAAGAATTTGATGTATGTGATTTATAACCCCATATAAATTCGATATTATTTTGTATTAAAATTTTTTTTAAATCATTTTTTAGTATAATTCCACTATTAAAATATAAAACATTATTACATGTATTATTGAAGCATATTAAATCTTTTTGTTGTTTAGTATTTTCTAATAATTCTTTATATTTATATATATTTATATAATTACATTTATTACATTCTATTTTTACAAGTGCAGGTGTGTCAGTATCACTCATATATTATATTTATAATTTTATTATATTAATATATTTTTATTAACATAAATGAATATTGACTCTAATGACGTTGTTGAAATAATGATTTTAATAGATAAAATTAAAAATAGACAATATCAACAAAAAAAAATTACACCTAATAATAAAATTTTATTTATAAATAATAATATTAAGTCCCTGATAAATCAGAAATATCATCATCAGTATTGTCCATATCAAGAAGAAAATTACACTTTTCAATATCCAATATAATTAATTTACAATATTTTATTAAATTTGGAATACTATTAACGTTATTGCTTTTAAATATATCAAATAACCAATTAATTCTATTTTTATAAATATCGCTATTTTTACATTGCCTAAGACCAAATAATTTTATATCCCTAGTCAATGTGTTTATATCATTAGTTTCAAATCTTTGAACATTTTTACATTTATTTATTAAATATTCAACATGGTAAGATACAATATTTATCCATAAGCAAATATATACACAATTAACATTTTTATTAAAATACGGTGAATACACATTAGTTATACTATCTAAGTTAACGTCTTGATTAATACATACATTATTAATTATTTTATCAATAATTAAATATGCTTTACTGTTCTCAGTGAAATTATACAAATTTATTTGTTTTTTTATAAATACAGTTTTTTTTGGTAAAACAAACTCGTTGGATATATTATAAATAAACAAATCACTGTTACATAATGAATAGGGTTGTAAAATTATTAAAAATACAGTTAATTCATTTAATTTATTATCAAATAAGTCATTAATTTTATCCTTTGTTAATTCATGTTTAATTATGTTGTCATTAAAATAACAAAATTTCTTTAATTCTGTTAAGCAATTATTTATATAAATTTCTTTATTATTTGTTATTTTTAAATTATTAATAAATGTTTCATATGTGTCTATTCTGCTATTAGCATTTAAAGATTCAAATGATGTATTGTCATTATCATTATCATTATCATTATCATTATCATTAATGTCGTTTTTATTTACCAAAACTGTATTTTCTTTATCTATTTTTTCAAAATTACCTTCTACGTAATAATAAACATCAAAATCATAAACGGTTATTAATTCTATATTCATCAATAAAACATTACTAAATATATCTATTTTATCAAACTCCCAATCAGTAACGGAATTCATATAGTTAGGTGTAATGTAATTATATTTAACAATGTAAGATTCATAAATTTTATGTATATTATCATTAATGTATTTAATTGATGTGTTTTCTAGAATACTTATATCTATAGGTAAGTACCTAACAATACATTTAGTGTTATTGTTTAAATTTACTACGATGTATTTAACAGGTGACGTAAAAGAAAATTTTTTTTCAACTGGTTTAAATAAAACCATTAATATCGATATTAAATTATTATTATTTTTTTCATTGTAAAACTTTATCAATAATGAAACTTCAAGTTTAGTAGGTAAAATAATATTATGTTTATTTGATTCTAATGTTTTATCATATTTTATTTTTTTTAGTACGTTTTTAAAATCATGTAAGTATTTAAATTGGTCATACACAGCTAATGAATTCAAAAAAACTAAATTATTAGTGGTTTTTATGCTCATTTAAAAAAAATATATATTGTATATGTTAATATAAAATTAATGTATAAATTACAAATCATCATATTTTTATATTTATAAAAATAAAAAATATATTAATATATATAACTTATAAATAACTTTATAAGTTATGGGTGCCTCACACAGCAACTATGACACACATTCAAGTTTAAAAAATTTAAATACACCTGTAATAGAAGATAAATTAGTTGAATTTCTTAATAGTATTGGTTTCGTATCCAGTATTGATACAGATAATTTTGATTCTTATGTATCACAAATTAAATCAGAATTATCAAATTCTGATTTAAATGATAATTCTATACAAACTGCTATTAGTGGTATTAGAACTTACTTAGAAGACGGTTTAAGTATTAAAACAGACGAATCACCTTCAAGTACATTAAAAAATGGACACGATATTGTTAAAACAGTAAACGATACTGTTAAAATGCATCTTTCGCGTGATCTTGATAATATTAAATCAGTTATAGATGACTCGGCTTTGTTATCTTCTCTTTTAACTGAAAACAAATACGGCGGAAATGATAAACTTACTGAAAATTTATATAATAAGACTGTTGATATGGTTAAAAATAACGCAATGATTTTAAATCAGTTATATAATTCAGAGATTATTAATAATTTAAAATCAAATATCGATAATAATGATGTTCGATACAATGATAATAATGACATTAAAACATCTACTTTAAATTACATTAAAGAAATAGTAAATACACTTAGTAACGTACATAACTATAATGAAGTGTCAAAGGTTTATAATAATGATAGTATAAAACTTAATAAAGATGCATTTGATACATTCAAATCATATTATGGTTCTATGAGTAGTGATAATAAAAATATTAACGATGATCAAGTTAAAGATTTGTTAGATAAACTTTATAAATCGATTAATGAACCTAAAAAAACAGGAGGTGGTTCTAATTTTTTAGAATCTATTAAAAATGAGTTTAATTCTAGTGTTAACTGGGATTCTTACAGTACCGTAAAAGATATTCTTTCGCAGCAAACATCACAGCCGTATTTATATTCAGGTAGCAGCGAAACACTTAAGTTACCAGAGCCAAAAATAGAATATGAAATTAGTGGCAGCGGAGAGTTACAAAACAAACTAAAATATACAATGACCATGAAAAATGCAAAGCGTAATGCCGAGATGATATCCAATGCTGATATTTTAAATGATAAATTATCATCTATTTCAACAGATTTAATTAGTCTGATGCCAACTTTCAAAACACTAAATGATACACAAATAAATGATCTTGAAAAAATATTTAAAAAGTTTCTTTATTTTGCGTCTTTCAAATACAAAAACATGTTTCTTATTTTATTAGGTTTTTACGTTGATTTACAAAGTATTTATATTAAGAAAGATTTTATCGTTAAGGTAACACATATTATTGAGTTATGCCAAAAAGGATCTGTTATTTTACCAAAACTCAAATCAGTTAGTGAAAAATTAACTGATATTCTTACTTTTGTTTCAAAAACATCAGATGAGTATTCTAATAAGTATTGGTTAGGGAAAGAAACATCTGATAGATCTAGCACAGATGCCTATGATACACGAATTATGATTGATTATGATGACATTCCTCAACTTAATCTTATGAACAGTATCATTTCTAATACTGTATTTAGAATTATTTATTCTCTTCGACTTACTTCTTACCATAATCAATTAAAAACATCGACTGATCATAAAAACAAAGACTACGAAGAGTTAGTTGGTAAATCACTTGGTTATGAAATTGATAAAATAAAAGAAGATTATACTAAAATCATGACAAAACTTAATGAATTAGAACAAACAGGGTCCAGTGCTGAATTTAAAGATGATAAATCAATAGAGTTAAATTATCCAATTTCAGTAATTCCTGTACCTACACCATCATCGACCGGTGAAGTAACTTATACTTATTCAGAAATTAAAAGGATCTTTATGTATTTACCGTGCGAACCGCCAGTTGACGAAAAAACATCAAATAAACGTGATCACCGTGCTTGGGGTCGTAATGATCCTGATTGGATTGATGATGAATTTTTACGTGGTGTAAAACCCCAGATAGAACCTATTAGAGGCGAAAAATTTAAATCAATGATTAATAATTATAAACAATATTTTATTAATTACTACGAATCTGTTATTGGTTTGCATATGGTTGCTCAAGTAATTGATATTTATTTAATGAAATTTACTGAGAAAATTAGAAAGACACCTGATATTATAGAAAAACTTGACACTCTTTTATCCAATAGTAAAATTTCATCATTAGTACATACAGATAAAGTAGCTGATTACTTAGTGGATATTTTCGACCCTAGTCATTGCAATAAAACTAATAATAATTCATCTAATAAAGACATTATTAATGATTGGGTAAATAGTGGAAAATTAAAAACACATAAAAGTTTCGCATATAAAAAAGAAGATAAGTTTTTATCACCACTTATGTTTAATCATTATTTTATTTCTTCTGAAGATAGCATTGTTGATATTAGTATTAGCGATAACGATAGTAAAAAAATCACAGATGCTGGTAACATCCCTATTAATGAAATTGCAAAATTTGATAGAGAATCAAGTATTATTAACTGTGGCGCAGGTGCATGCGATGAAGTAAGGCCTATGGTTGATCTTATAGCGAATCGCATTCCTGATAATAGCATCAATAGAGGTGGTTTACATAATAGTAGATGGAGTACATTACCTGGTTCTCTCGATCGATTAAAAAAAGTTATTGATTATGCTAATATTAACGACATGAATTTAATTAATGAAAACGATATCAATAAAAACATTAATTTAACAGAATGGGAAAATAGTTCTCATTCTATGGGCAGTGAATATTATGAAAAATATATTATTGATGATTCTAATACACGTACACCTATCGATAAATTAAGGAAATTAAAAGAATACTATAAAAACAATTCAACTCTTACTAATTTAATTTCACTTTTCTTTTCTATGGTTCAAGTTGAAGATGATGGTAATAAAACATTATCACCTAAAACTATTTTAGATTATTTGCTAAATTTTATGTGCTGGGGTTCTTATACTATTACAAATACACCATCTACTCTTGATATTAATATCGGTAATGATATGCCCATTAGCAATGACGTATCCGAAAGACTAACTAATATTGATGTTAAAAATATCAATTTCGATAACGATACCAATAAAAATATAGGCAAATCAATATATGAATATTTTACATTAGTAAATGATAATAACAATTATGATAAAATGTACGATTATATGTTTTCTTACGATGGTAACATGGATTACAGTGATTTGGTTAAAAATGAGTGTGGTGATTTACTTCATCCAACATATGGTTCGAATATTTATACTGTAAAAAATTATTTAGTTGGTAATTATAAACATTCATTACCTGGAATGAATGGTGTAATAAATAAAAATAATACAGAAGTACATAGAATTACACCAGAAAAATTTAGTAATGATAATATAGATAATAATTATCAGAACATTAATGATATTTACATTATTCCATTATTTTTACTTAAAAATAATACAAATGTACCTAAAAATAAAACAACAGATCCATTTATAGAAAAATATAAAAATCACTATTTGTCGAATAAAGACATTAATAATATTAGAAATAATGATAGTTTTATATGTCCTAAAATTATTGATATGAGTAGTAATGATACCCCTTCATTTTATTCAGCTAATTTTTTAAACCACATCACGCTTAATAAAATCACTAAAACTATTTCAACTCTTAAAATCGGAACTCCTGTAGGGTTAATAAACCGTATTAAATCTAAAGAAATGTTTTCAAGACTTGATGAAAAAATGTTTTTATCGTATACTAATGGTGACTATATTATTAATTGTGATAATCCACTTTTAGTAGGTGTAAATGATAATCTTTCAGTGTTTAATAAAAATTACACTTCTATGAATATTTTTGATACAAATGTACGTGTTACGCTTATACATAGTAATCAATTATGTGACACTGATGGTTCTAATTATATTAATACGATTCAATACAAATCGCAAATTTTATTTTCAAATATAATTAAATCTATTATCGGTAAAATACTTACAGTTATTGGTATCTATGATATCAACGATTATAAAAACAATAAACCATGGAGAACTTATATTATGGATACAACTAGAATTACTATTGGCGGTAGTGATCACATAAATGATGTCGTAGTTAGAACAAATATTGTTGAGTATTACATTAGAATTCCTTTATTACTTAAATTTTATAAATATATTTTCTATGATATTTCTCAAGATGATAGTAATGTAAAAAGTAAATTTGGTGTCGATTCAAGTGCTGGTAATCAATCTGTAAAATTATTACCTGAATTTGATTACCCTTTCGATACCCTCATTAAGCATTATTTCATTTATTATACGGAAGGTTATGATAATAATATTATGTTCAATAAAACTGTATATGAAAATATTAATTTAATTTATGATTATTTTTCCAAAAAAAATAATGGTTCAGACCTTATTAAAGTTATTACTAGAGAATTAGTTAAAGACATTAATCAAAAATATGGTATTCTTTTTCATAATGATCTTAAATTGTACAAAACACGCATTAGTAAATTATTTGGTATCGATCAGGATTTTGTAACTAATTTTGATATCGGTGAAAGCTTATACGATAATGAAAATATTTTAAGTAATGATGGTGATACGCATAGCAATATCCCTTCTCAAAAATATACTAAATTTAAAGATTCATATAAAAATGATGTATCAAATTCTCTTTCTGGATTTTCTGCTAAAACAAATTATGAAAATATGAGTAATTTTAGAAGATTTATTCAAACTGTACTGACGGAGTCTATTAACGATAGTAGTTTTTCTAGTAGATACAATACATACTCTAGTTTTTTCAATATTGAAGAATACCTTAAAGACATTAAGAATGAATTAAACAACGGAAAAATGAATGAAGAAGAAAAAATTTTACATCTTTCTACTGTTATCCAAAAAAATAGCTCTAATATCTCTAACATCGATAATAATAAAAAAGCTATTATTTATGAATTTATTGTTACGCCATTAAAACAAATTGATAACATTATGAATTATCTTTCACATCTTAGAGCTGCTTTTTCAAATGAAGAAATTAAAAAAACATCTTATTCAGTTAATTCCAATAAAATCGTACATTCAAAAGATTGGGTTTTCAGTAGAAGTAATTTATTATTGCCGTCTAATAGTAATTTACTATATTCAGCTGAATCATATACATGGTCATTAAATATTGATAATGTTAATAGTAATGACACTGTAACATACGCCAAGTGCGCTTTATATGGATTCATTCCTACATTTAATGAATCAGAAAAAAATGTATCTAATCTTTTAAGGAATTACGTACCTTTTAATGAAATTATGGTACCTTCGCCTCTTACTTTTGATAAGTTGTTTTTAGAGAACTTTAACCCGTATTATAAAATTAGTAATAAGTCCAGTGATGCACATCATCAAAATATAAATGGTGCTGAATTAAATATTATGGCGTTTTCGTATTCCACATATACAGTGCTAGACATAGAAACAGGTAAATACGTCAATATTGTAATAGACCCATCAAATTATTTCTTATCAAAAATAGAAGATAATAATAAATCTGATCGAAAAAATTATTTAAATAAGTTTTCAAATGATAAATTTTATCATAATATAAAAAACTTACCAATTCCATATGATGTTGGATTTATGCATAATGATAGTAAAAATATTTTATACTCTCTTAATAATTCTATGCATACGCAGACGTATAATAAGAATAGTGAAATTATAAATAACGTAAAAAGTGGTAATTTTGTATATATAGATTCACAATACCATAATTCTAATATCAATGTATATACGCATAACCTAATATCTCAAAATGTTTATAATAATAAATATGGTCTCTTGGGTAATAATGCAGCTGATAAATTTTACGTGCCACGTATTAGAATTATAGATAATAAAAAAATGGTGGCGGCGGGGGGGTTGGCTAATGAATACGTTAATATCAAAGATGATGATTTTAGCGAAATAAATATAGGAAATAATGATACATGGATTAAAGGTAGGAAAGCATCACATGGTATTCTTCTTGGTGATAATGGCGTTTATACAAATAACTGCTTACAGCGTTTTCCTATTCCATGGAGTGAAATTAGAACAACTAACTTTAGACTAATGGCATCATGGACACCAGAAGATTTAGCACCATGTCGCTTAGGACTTCATGAACAACCATATATTAAACAAGGTAAGCTACAAAACCGTGGTTACTCATCGACTTATCATATTATTGAATATTTATTAACTAAATTATTTAAAGATTGTAATTTATTTGATATTAATACATCATCTTCAATTGGTTCGCATAATCAAAATAATAGTAATGTTTTCATTACATTTAACAAAATAGATGAATATATTAAAAAGCAAATTATTAATTGTACTAAATTTATTAATGAAATTAAAATGACAACAAATTCACCTATTATTGATTCGTGTGAATATTACCTTAGAACAATCCATTCACAATATAATAGTCTTTTTATCCCCGGTGTTAAAGACTATAACGAACAAGTAGGTAAAACAACAATGTATGATATTCAATCATTACTTAATAATTTCCTAATGGGTACTATATCAGAAAAAGACATTAATCATTCAGCAAATGGAAAACTTTTGTCAGGTATTGATGAAAGTTGTCTATATATTGATCCATGCATTACTAAATCACCACATGAGTCATCTGATAGTATTTTAAGTAGTTATAAAAACAATAATGCTCAAATTGCTATTTCTATAAATAAAATGGGTGCGCGTCTTCTCACTAAACTAGTTAACCCTCTATTATTTTCGTTAAAACAAGCTGAAAGTTTTGTACATAAACCAGAAAGACTTGCTTACCTCCCGCATCAAAGAATTACAGGTCCTCTTAATGTTGTCGATGACTCACATTATGGAAAAATAAACATCGAAGCGTATAGTGAATTTTCATCCGCTTCAACTAGTTCAATAAAATCATCAGATTTATTACATACTGAACCTAACCTTAAGTATTGTAATTTCTATTTCACTAATGTAATTAATGAAATTAATAAAATTGTAAGAATTCTTATTTCATCAGCAACAAGTAATAGAGATAAAAAAACATATTCAAAAATTATAGATATGTTTAAATCACAAAGTGATCTTCTATCTAATACTATCGACAATAGATTCGAATCAATTAATACAATTAATTATCTTGGTGATTATGGTAGGACAGGTCACGGGACGTTTTTCGACAGATCATTGCCATTTGTTCTTTATAATGATGTAAATACTGATATTAAAAAATATATTAATGGTATTAATGATACTAAAGGTATAAATTATTATACTAAATGCGATTTTGATAAAGCTATTCCTGGTGATAGTGTATTGGATTCTAGTTTAGACTATTTTCATAAATATACATTAAGTTCAATTGATGGTGTTTCGTATGATAAATATTCATCTAGTTATATAAGTTTACCACCGCATCTGGGTATTAATTTAGATTTTACACTAGAAAATAGATCTGATTATGGTAAATTATTTAAAGATACGCATGAAAATTTATACCCATCTTCATTTTATTATAGTGAACCTAAAAAAACTACTAATAATTTATATCATTTTAGAACTAGTTTTCATAAAAAAAAAGAAGTCGCATATGGTATATTAAATCCATCTGATGATTTAGATATAAATAAAAAAACCACGAATTGGTATGATATTATTGGTAAGAGAGGGTTAAACCAACCATTAGTTAATATATGCAATATTTATGATAAAAACAAAGTGTTATCGCTTAATGAGGCCCAAAATGAATATAGAAAACAAACTGGTATGACAGATAATCCTGCCATGAACAACCCGTTCATTGCTACCCGTACTTATTATGATAATAGCGGCTTAGATTTTGGTGGTACAACTACTGCAACTAACGCGAATAACCTTAATACTACAATAAAACATTTCTCAGAAAAATCAAATATTGATTTATTAAATAAGGCACGTAATGTATTTTCTTATATTTATTCTTATGGATCTTTACAACAATCTAATTTCATGTATGATGATATATCTAAATTTAAATTAAAACCAATTCTTGTTAAAGCTTATAAGTCACAAGCATATGCTTTTGATTCATATGATGGTAATGATACAGTCCATACTAATAAAGGTAGTATTAATGAAATTGCAGGAAAATGGGAAACCAATGTAAATGATGTTAATGGGTTGTTTAATAAATTGGTACCTTTAAATAATGTAGATTCTCTACAAGAAAATAATTATATGATAAGTATTGTAAGTGAACTTTTACACGGTAATTTTTCACCTGTGATTATTAGTAAAACAGAAAAAAACACTCCTCATGATATGAAAAAATTTATTAAAAATAGAAATAAATTATTATCTGAAGAAGTAGATAATGATTATTTAATCAACAGAGGTAATTATGTAAACGGAGAAATTGATTCAGTACGGAGGAGGGATATTAATATATTAAGAGAAGCTACAAATAGTGAAACTGTTCATTCTACAAAAATAAGAGGTCAAGCCGGAAATGATATTACATTTGGTAATGTTGCCAGTATTTTAAGTTCTGTTTATTATAATAATAGTATTTTTTATAATGATAATAATAATTTTAAAAATGAAAATTTTGATATTAATAATTATAAGTTATTACTAAACAATGATATTAACTCAGTACCAAATAAACTTAAATTAACATATATTCAATATAATGATGACCATCTTAGATTAGGTCAATCTATTGCAACTTATAACCCTACTATTTCACAATGGGATACATTTCAACCAATACAATGCAATGAAAATGATGAAATTTACACGTCTAATAATAATGTAACCGCTGATATGTTTACTAAAGTTTCTTATTCAAGACTATTAGCAGACCTTACGTCAATAGATTCTTATGAACAACTTAAATTTTTAAGTTCTGAATCGACATTATATTCATTAGGTTTATCATCATCTTATTCCACTCCTAATAATGAGCATTTCGGTAGTCCTTTATTTGAGTATAGACCTACTTATATGTATGAAAAGTCACCAAATAAAAAACTTTATTCAAGACTTGATTTTTCACTTGAGCCGCTTGTTATTTCGGTTGAAAAATCTAAATACGCAGCAACAAATCCTTATGATAGTTGTTTATCTCTTGAAATGGGAGGTACTGGGTTTTGGCAATTAAGCGGGCATAACCCTATTGTTAATGATTCATATGCTAAAGTTATTGCTAAATATAGACTTAACGTTAATGATATTTATGATTTCAGTATGTCCAGATTAGAAACTGATGCTGAAAGATCTATTCTTAATAATAAAAGTTACCCTACAGAAATATTACTAAAAAGCAATTCATTCAATTTTACACATATGGGTATACAAAATGGTGTTTTGCAAGATATTGATAATGCTGATTTCAGTAGATATGGTTCAATTATTATTAACGCAAATAATAGTATTACGGGTATTTCATCTTACCCTGATGCTTACGTAGATATTAATAAATATAAACAAAACTCTTCTGTACTTAATCCTGTAGAAGATGGACTTAAAAAAATGGCAAATGAAATTAATAAATCAGTATTTAACAAGGCTTATTTAGGACATATTCACAATCATGATGAAAAATATAAAACAATTTACAACAGTAAAAATCTTAAAGAAGGTAAAGTTCTTCCTAGTACACTTATTAAAACAGCTCTTAATACCATTACGACATGCGATAGGCGTATGGGTCCACATAATACACTTACAAAAATAGGTGAACATAAAAAACCATTATACAATACTTATATTTCTCCTGATAATTTATTTAAAGGAGGTGCTGATGCTCTTTCCACTTCAACCACTATTCATAATATGTTAAATTCTTTATCATCAAACATCTTAGCGATTGCGCTTAATACAGATAATGAACCACTTGCTGTGTCTTTGCAAAATACTAAGGAAATCGAACAAGGTAACGTATTATTTAAATCTTATTCAAGTATTATTAAAAATATCATAAAAAATGTAAATTCGCAAACTAGTGATCCTAGAAATGTGTTTATGAATTTAGGTGATTCAAGTGAAGAAGTAAAAGAAAATCTTTCTGCTACAGTACCTTATCTTATAAGTGAATTAGAAAACCTATTTTCTCAAATTAAATTCCTTTATCATTATTCTAGTAAAAATTCTAGCCTTGGTGGTATTAGAAGTATAATCGAAATTAATTTGCAGCAAACTAAAAGAATTGCAACTGTTATTTATAATGGTCTACAGTCAATTAAACAAGAACTTAAAAGTGATTTTGTACTAGGTGAACAGTTTAAAGGACAAATTGGTGACAATAATGTATCTTTTAGTTGTGAACTTTACAATTACTTAAGTAATTGTAATGAAATGATAATTAGGCCTAATGGCACAATAAATGAATATTTTTCATTGAACAACATTGTAAAAAACCAAGGAGCAAGTTTCTTTAATAGACTTCATTCTATTAGAAAATTGTATGATAAAGACTCTTTGATTAAACTAGAAGAATTCCCCACTGCTAATAAATTATTAAAAAAACTTAATTTATCATTGGATAAAAATAATAATCAAATTAATAAAAGCTTAATTGAAGATATTATTAACACGTGTAAAATGCTTAAAATGACACCTTTTGAAGAAACGCATGTGAATAATTTCGTATGTTTTGTTAATAATTGCCATAGTTATATTAAAAGTAAAGGGGGTTCTAAAGAAAAAGTATCAGGCGGTGTAAATTCGCATTCATCAATGTCAAATGGTCCGCGTAATTTAATTATATCTAATGAAACAAATGACACATTAAAATCACACTTTAAACTTTACGCTAAAAATACAGGAATCAATTCATTGCTTTTCTTACCTAATAACTCACCGTCTGATAACAATCTAACAGTAAATGATATATTAGGAAATGTTGGTTTTAATAATGACGTAGAATATTTTTCTAAAATTAATGATATTATTAGTGGTTTTAACCAAAACATTAGATTAAATAACAATACAATGAAAACTAACAATATTGACGTAGAATCTTCTAAAAATAACATTTATGGTAATGATGATAAGCAATTAATGATTTACAATATTTTAGATTTAAATATTTTACCAATTGATATTAATTCATTAACAAAAGAAATTCCTTTATTTTACATATTTAATTATTCGGCATCAGTGGATGAGTATTTCACGTCAGCATTAGAAGCATTTAGTATCGATATGTACATTAATTCTATTGTAAAAAATAATTTTGAAAAATATGTTGATAATTTCCGTGGATTTATTTCTAAAATTTGTAGTGGTGAATATAATAATATTGATTTACATAAAATAATTAATAATAACAAATACACTTACGTAAACCCTCAGTTATCTGATTCGTCTAGTCAATGGAATATAGAAGATTATAATAGTTTTAAAGAATTTAATTCAATCAATAGTAACTTTAATTCACTTAATAAATTTAATTCAATTATTAATATCGTAAATAACTGTTATGTCAGTGGTACAGGTCATCGTTATGGCATGGTCGAATCTTTATTGGATTCGTCTAAACCATACCCTTATGACTACGAGCATCCGTCGACTAAACAACGCTATCAAGGCGTATCAACTAATCCATTGGCAAATATTACAGCTTATAATAAAAATCTTTCTTATAATAACAATATTATTAATAATAAAATTAAAATTAGTGGAGATATTTACAATGGTTTAGAAAATGTACCTTCACTTAATAATAATTCAGTAAACAACCAAGTAAATCTTAAAATATCAACTTTCTTAGATATTTATTATTTTAATTTTATAAATACGAATGATTTTATAAAAAAGACGGGTGATGATGATGCATTAATGAAAGTTATTTTGAAAAGAAAAGATTTTGATAAATCAAAAAACAATATATTAAATACACCTCAAATATTTTCTTTAAGTGATGAATATTTTTATGATATAACATCTTTAAGATCTTTAACAGATTTTGATAATAAATACAAAACTAATGCTGAAAGGCAAAATTCATATTTAGCATCTACTGGATTATACACGTCAAGGAAACACCTAGTTGGTTATGATACTAAATATAGTGGTGGCAATACTGTAACAAAAAAAAATAACATCAATAACCCTTTAGAATATTTAAATTGTTACGTAAATGAATGTTATTTGTCCGGTATTTATAACTTATCACATTATAGTAATGAAAATAAAGACAAATCATTTAAATACACATCAACTTTACCATTTAACGCTGTTAATATTTTTAATGATTATAGTATTAGTAATATAAATAATGCATTACCAAACAAAAATAATTGGATGTATGAGATTACACCACCTGACTTTTTAGTTAATATTAATAATAATTGGAACAATGAAATAAACAACATGGATGTACCTAACCCTTGTTATTATAATAGTATTATTATGAAATCTGATGATATGGATAACATGGATGTTTATAAGGAATTACCAACATCGTCTTATTATAATTTATCATGCGTACTAAGTGATTTAGATAGTAATTATATCACACCGATTACTAAATTAAATAAATTTGAAAATCCATCATTTATTAAAGGTGTACTTAATAATAAAATCGGTTCTAACGAAACATCTATTAATAAGGCTATAGAATATAAATGTTTATCATCATGGGGTATTGTTGACCCTCGAGCAATAAATTACAATGGTACACAAAAAAATATACATAAAGCAGTAGCATTCATTAACGATGACAAATCTAAAGTTTATTATAATAAAAAAATTATACAATTAACATTAGATAAAAATAAAGATGATGCTATTTTAAATAAATATAAAGATTTAAATAAATATGATGATGCTTTCTTTAATATTAATAAGGATTTTATATTAAATAATAGCGTCACTAAAGCACCTACTAGTGACATGACTAAATACAATAGTATTGCAGCACCACCATTTGAAGTTATTGATGGAATAAATGTAAGATCATATGATCCTGATTATATAAATGGGGATATATTTGACACTGTTAAAAAAAGTATTAATTTTACATCATGTATGCTCACTAATAGAATTCCTATTAGTTTAGATGAATATAAGACATTACCTTTTGATTATAAGATGACATCGCAATATTTATTTTTACGTAAAGAAAATAGTTTAGCGTCTAATTGGAATTCTTTTACAAGATCACCTAAATACCATACTTCTAGTAGTTATAATAAAGTAAAATCAAGATGTGGTTTTAACCACACGTTACCAGTAGTTGACGTAAAAGGTATGCCTATTTTCTCTTCAGATATAGGAATTAGTGGATCTTTAGATTATAATGTATTTAGAAATGTTTCTAATATTATTTTTGAAGATGGTTATATAGAAAATAATGATAATAATTATAAAAACCACTTAAGCATAGTAAATACAACAAATTCTTTCTTAAATTTTAATAATGGCAATTTTGCTGATCTTAATGTAATGGTATCTGAACACGTAAATTTCATTGATATTAATGTATATAGAAAAAATTTTTATGATGATATGATTAATAAAGAATATATACTTGATCAAACATTTGGGGGTACAACAGACGATGTCTTTTATAGAGGTTATACCAGTGATAAATATAATCCAAATTACGGTGCTGAATTTATTAATAATTTAAAAGTTATTAGAAATAATTATTCTAACTACCCTGGTGTAAAAAATTCTTCTGTTGTACCTGATAAATTTAATAATGAAACTGCTGCGCCAC